>OCZT010000034.1_pt1 | contig 108677 bp, 98 predicted proteins | sample 1539031 | NCBI WGS metagenome assembly OCZT01 (sample SAMEA3539308, study PRJEB22396) | soil metagenome | biome: tundra; feature: field; material: soil | place: USA | collected 2010-05 | depth 0.15 m
CCATGTACCATCATGTACCATTCGCAGTAGCTCAGGTACATGACACGGTTCGCAGCAGCTTAAGGTACATGGTATACTTTTCCGACAGTCTCTCTATAACTAACCGGGATTAATAATTTAACAAAACCTTAAAGATCAAATTACTGCTGAACTTCCCGTCCTTATCAACCTGCCCGCTAACCCCTATGTCCAGCGGCACATTCATGAAAACTTCGGTTTCCAGGTGCAGCGCAACTCCGTATGACAACTGGCTTTGCATTTCAGTAAAGGCGCTGTCGCAGAATACGCTGCCCACTACATCCTGGAAAAATATATTCGGGTTCCATAGCCCGGTGTGCAGTTCCAGCAAAGGCTTGAATATTTCGGCGCTGCCGTATATGCCTTTTTTTCCAAGCGCTTTGTCCGCATATCCCCTTACATCTCCCATCAAATCCGATGTTTCGCTTGTACTTTTGATAAAGCCTGTTCTTATCTTCATGACAGAGGCCCCGAGGTACTGGTTCACATCCAGCTCTGCTTTAAATGATTCAACCTGCCTGTTTGAACCGAGCCACGGCTGCTGTATATATGACGCGAGAAATACCGAACCGTTTGTCAGGGTATACAGAAAATCAGCGGTAACATAAGGTATGAGTTGTTTCTGGCCCGTGCTTCCTTTATAGGCATATACCAAAGCCGGCTTTATGCTTGATATGCCCCCCAGCAGGCTTGTATAAACCGGGCCTTCCATGCCTATGGCAAAATAGTTTTCAAGAGACTGGTAATTCACGGATATTACAGCCGGATTCAGGAAATACATCCCTGCGTTTATGATGGTCCCGGCTTTTTTTGAGACAGAATCATAAAATACCGAGGCATCGTAATAAAAATCCCCTGCCGCGTCAGTGCCCATGAGCCCCGCCCCTGCCGCGTATGCGCCGTCATTCCGGTAATCAAAGTAAGGGTACCTTATTTTCGGATAAAGCGTCGCCAGGTCATCCAGATAGGAGCCTTTTGTAAAGGAAGGCAGGACCCTCGGCCGGGGTTCCTCTGCCGCGTATTTTTCAGGCCTGATCCTTTCAGGCCTGAATTTCTTTTTGTAAATATCAAACCCTTTCAGATCAACCCCCACAAAATATATATCGTTATTTATTTCATCAAAGGCGGTTTCATGCGCCGTGCCGTTTGTGGTCAGCCTGTATGTTTTTTTGTCCTTCGTGTCATAGCAGTACAGGCGTTTCGCGCCGTCCATGTTTGAGGAATAAAAGATCCTGTCTTTGTATACCGATGCCGCATCCTCGGTCCAGGGCGTGTCTATTATTTTTGTCATGGTTTTATCATTAATATTCAGTTCATATATGCCGCTGTTTTCCTTTTCAGGCCTCGCGCTCACAATGAATATATTTTTATCCCTGTATGCCGACATGCCGGTGATCGTATAGGGTACCTCAAACAACTCCTGTTTTGAATTTGTGGCGGCATCATACAGCATGATCTTTGACCCGTATTTGTATGTTTGATTCCCGGAATAAATTATAGTATTTGCGCTTGCCGGGCAAAATGAGCTTATTGAGTCCCTGAAAAGCTCCTTTTCCTTTCCTGTTTCCATGTCTTTCTCGCATAGAACAGAATCAAAACCGTATCCGGATTCATACCGGTTAGGATATGGGAACCCGAGTTGTTCCACGGTAAAGTACAGTTTTTCCCTAAAAAACCTTAAGCCTGGATTTATATGGCTTGTCCTGCTTATTATTTCCTTTTCCTCCCCTGTCCTTAAGTCGCACTCTATCACATTATGAAAACCCCATGTGTCATAAACGCCTGTTTTTACAGCCTTGTTGTTTATGTAATAAAGCCTGCCTATGTGTATGACCGGCGAATCCGTGTAAAATCCCCTGTCGGTTATTTTTATGCCTTCCATTTTATAATTTTTGTATTTTTCCTTTGCGCTAAGCGACCACTCCTTCCACAGTTCCTCGGTTGACTTGCCGTACACTTCGCGGAAGGTATTGTCCATGGCGATGGCAGGCAGGACAAAAGTGAGATAAGATAATAACGAAGCCCCGTAACTTTCAAAAATTTTGCCGAACTTGTCCTCCCCGTATGTTTTTGAGAGATATCCGAAGAACTCCCCGCCGAAAAGGTACGGCGCGTTTCCATAAGGATACTCAAAAGGCGCGTAAGAGGCTTTCACAAGGTCCGGGGATTTTCCTTCGGAAATAAGCGCCGCTATGAACGGCTCAAGTTCGGAATTATTCAGCCTTCCCGAGTACCTGGATATCTGTGATTCATCATAAACAGCTATGCCTTCGAGCATCCAATCCGGCGCGAAAATTCCCGGCGACACTATGTCGCCGAATATACCTGCAAGCACCGAGGGCGCCCCGCTTTTTTTCAGCATCTGAAGCATGTGTGTGTACTCGTGTACCCCGACGGACCTGAACCAGCGTTCTTCATTATCATCATAATTGAAAAGCGATATCCGGCGGTAAACCGGGTCGGCGATACCCTGCGAATACTGCCCCGCGTCTTCGAGCAGCAAAGGCATATCCGCCAGTTTATTTCCGATAATACCCTCGGGGATATCTTTATAGGTTTCAAGCTCGGATAAAAGCAGTTCCGCCCTTTCTTCGTACCCGGACGGAAAAAAGAGGGTGAACTGGCCGGTTTTATAGACCTGCATGTCTAAAAAAGCGGATAGACAGCCTGCGGTTGAGATGATCAAAACTATAATTAACAGGATTTTTTTCAAGTTTTGTTTCCCCTGGTCTTATTCTTTAAATTTTTTTTGTTCATGCAGGCGCAGCCCCCTTGACCGCCGGAACTTAAGCGAAGGAGGTTCCTGGCTGCGTACTTTGTGCTAACGCGGTGTTCGCGCGTTTGTATGAACTTTTCAGCAGTTTGCGTGTATTCATGTTTCAACAATATATCATAATTAAAAATAATTAGTAAGTATAAATCCCTGAAATTGGATGCCCGTAATTGACGAAATTCGCAATTGGCTATATATCTGATATGTCCAAAATTATCATGCAGTCAGGCTTAAGTCCAGCGCTGCCGATGGGTGACCACTGACCCAATTAGTATACAAATTATAGATTGAGCCCATAATACAAACCAACGTCTACGGCGTCTTTGTGGTGCCTTTGGGGTTGCACATTTTGTCGTCAGGAACATCCATGGGAGAAGATATATGGATCATTTTTTTATCATGTACCGTGCCTTTTCCCGGCAGGGTAAGATTTGAATACGGTTTCAGCACCAGCGCATTTACATTGAACAAAACTTCCTTAAAAAACTTTTCAACGCCTGCCTCTATGGACTTATCCTCTTTGTCCTTTGTAAGCGCCACGAGTTGGTTGAGGTAATGATTCATCTTGAAAGCATGATATTTTATAAGGTCAACAATTTTGATTGAAGGCTTTCTGTAACCAACTTCAAGTTTCAGGTCTAAAACTTTGCCATAATCCATCAAATCTTTTATGGACAGTTCCGTGTCCAGAGAAGACTCTATCTTTGATATCCTGCTCTGTGTGCACCCGATTTTTTCAGCCATTTGTTTTTGTGTAAGCCCGTGCTTGCATCTTAACACCACAAGGAATTTGGAGACTTGCTTGTTTTCTATCTCTTTGACAGCCTTATCCTTAAACTCAGCGTCAGCATCCGAATCCTTTATCATTGCCCGAATACTATTATACTGTTTACCCATTTTGCCCTCCTTTTCTAATCCACTATGTATCAAGATTATCAATCACAGCGGTTAATTCTTCCGGGTGTTTCTTTGAATAATACTTAAAATCCCTGTTATACTGGTCTGTCGGTTCCACACACCACAACGCCATAAATTCCCGATCCGTATCATTGACCAATATTCCATATTGGAATATTACACCAACAATACTGTTTTGTCAATTTATTTTTATACTTGTTCCATATTCTGCCATTACCGTAAAGTTTGTGCCCTGGTGCCTCACATTTCATACACAATCGCCCCTTTAAACGGCATTTAAAGCCGCGGAAGAGGCAGTCGTCGGGTCTTTTATCAGCGGTTCCATGGAGATGCCATAAAAAAACTTTAGTTATGAACATACTCCGGTTAAATAAAAGCTATAAGTGAGGTCTGGCCCCTTCCTCTCGCTTTTCCCAGTAGCTGTTCCCTTCTATCTGATGAATAAGCACATTTTTTGTCATGCTTATGTAGAAAACCCGTTCATCATCATTGTTACAGCTTTCCATGATGACTATATTTTTTGACCAGCTGATTTCTTGCACCAGCGGTGCAAATTTTGGCTTATCATGATAATAAAGATAAAAGGAAGTCACATGATAAACAGCCCCGGGTATTAAAATCCGTAATTGTCTGCCCATCAAAGCCCCCCTAAATTGGCTTAACAGTACCGGCTTTAAACCCATATTTACCGGCTGCGGTTTTAGGTTTGTCTGTCAATTGCCTTAGCACATCAAAGATTATAACAAAGTTTTCATCATGTTTTTTTAGTTTATCGAGTATTTGTTTATGGGTCGAAAGGTATTCACGCATTTTAATAAAAGCACTTACAACAGCTATGCTTACCTGCACTGCACGTTTACTTTTAAGAACACTGGAAAGCATTACGACCCCATGTTCGGTAAAAGCATAAGGTAAATACTTGATATTTGCGCCTCTCTTCAAGGTCACAAATTGTGACCTTGAAGCCACAGCTTCTTTTTCATCCAGCTGAAACATGAAATTCTCCGGAAACCGCTCAACATTTCTTTTGACAGCCTGATTCAGTACTTTTGTCCCAATTCCATAAAACACCGCAAGATCATTGTCCAGCATAACCTTTTGACCCCGAATAAGATAAATCTTTTGCACAACACTTTCAACCGGTATCAAATCCTCCATCTGAACCACCCCTCTATTTGAAGTGTATAACCCTTGTGTAAATAAGTATACATGTTGTATAATATGGTGTCAAGTTTTTTTTAAGTTGTAGGCATTATTTTTGATATATCAGAATATCCGGTATGAAAAGAAACGTAAATCTCAGATTGTCAATGCTGTAAGCAAGGTCTGACCCCGTCCATATCATATTTATATATATTTATATATTTATTATTTATGGCGTTAATTTCGGTTATAGGCAGATCTAAAATTTACGTTGTTAATAATTTTTTGCATAATTTGAACGCTTCTTCATAAGTTTTTCCGACATTTTTCCATAACCAAGTTTCTGTTTTTTTAGACAATTTTTCTGCATTGATGATATATTTGTCCTCACCTTCTATTATATTTAGAATTCCACCCGCGATAGCCTCACTTGAATAGTCATCAGCAACGATTATCAGGTCCCCGATTTCCTCTTTTTTCGCAAGTGCGAATTCAAAGGGGGTGCAAATAACCGGGCGGCCTCCCGCAAGAACCAAGGGTATTGTTCCGCTTGAAGCTTGGCCCTGTTTCTGATACGCAAATATACCGGCGTGAGATTCTTGTATGAGTTTTATTTGTTCTCCGCGCGTCAGGAATTTTTCCACTATTTTTACATTTTTTGAAAGTCCCAAGTCTTTTATCATGTTCCTTAGTTCATCGGGAAAAAGCTTCTGTACTGCGAATTGAGGCTGGGATGATCCCGCAATCACATACTTAATATTGTGGCCAGCTTTTATCAATTCCATAATTGAAACTAATACTTTTTCCAGGCCTTTTTTTTGCTTGAGAAAACCGATGGTACAAAATTTCCAAGTCATCGTGCCTTTTTTCCCCATTGCAGGTGGTTTATAAACGATTTTTGGGACGCCGTGCGGGACTACGGCAATCTTAGAACCTATATCTGTCATATTCTTGCAAAGTGTGTCTTTTGAGTACCGTGACAAAACAAAAGTAAGGATACTCTTCCTGATAAGATTCTCCAGTATTTCCATCCTGCTCTTATTGTCTTCATTTCTGTTCATTGTGGTGTGTAGGGTGCTGATAACCGGTTTCCTGATCTGGTCCATAAAATAGTATATATTTTCGCCGTTTGTCCCGCCCCATATGCCAAACTCATGCTGTAGACACACTGCGGAACAGTCAGACACTGATATCTGCTTTGCCAGTTTTCGTAGTTCTTCCCGTTTTTTTACATCGGCATGCCCGGCCGTGTTACGAGTCATGTTTACACCGTAGTGAAGGGCGTATTTTTCGTGGCTTAAACGTGGCATGGAATCAATCAGGTCCGCTGCATAACAAGCAATACCACACCGTGTTTCCGGAAAAGTCGATACATGGGCTATTTTCATATATTTCTCCAAGCGTTATTGGATTTGCATCTTTAGGTCCGATACTTCACAGCAAAATTCGTGCTGATCCCCCCAGGCAAGCAGGGCTAAATTTGGAAGCCCATCAAACACAAAATAATCCTCGTAGATCATTTTTCCATCGAGTTTCAATACTATGTTACCCGATGCAAACCTTTCCAGTATAAAATCTCCAGTCTGTTTGCCCTGTGTGCCTTCAAGCGGTGTATTTACTCCAATGCGAAGTCCTCCTTTGTATGATGCTTTGAACCAGTACGGATCATCGATATTTTTTGCCACATGAAACACTATATTGTGACCAAATGTTTGGATTGTGCCGCCGCTGAAAATGTATTCTTTTGAATTATAGTATTTAAAACCAAACCTGAAATAATCCGATTTCGTTTCCAATTTCCATGTAAGCCTGATATTTTTTCTTTGATATTTGGCCAATGAAATTTGAAAGTTGTCAGCGCGTTGCGGCGCCTGACGATTTACCAATTTTAAATTTCCAAAAATTATTTCCTCGACAACATTACTTGCGTTTATGTTTGATATTATGTTTTGGCTGTTTTTATCGTTTGCGTGACCCCGGAGTATATCATATGCATCACCGAGAGCGTTCCTTAAATGTTTCTTTAATTCTTTGTGGCTGTTAAACAGTTGATACAGCACCCCAATCATGCTGACTCTTTCACGGAATGCATGCACCAAAAAAATCTGGTTTGGGTCAAGGTCATGAGGTTTTACCTCAATATTGCTGAAAAACAGCAGCACTTCAATCTTTTCGCCGCGTTGTATTGCCTCAATAGTACGGTCAAACTCTTCTTCAGTACCGGAATCAGCACGGGGAGTCGACGTACCCATCCTTTCTCCAACGACGCAGATCAAGATGTCTAAATTTTTTGTCTGCCGATTTATCACATCTTGGCTGTACATGGCTTTTCCTGCAGCTATATCCTTGGGCCATTCAACCACGGTCAGCCCTGGACCGCCTATCTTGACCGCCCGTTTTGAAAAATCATTTATTTCATTTAAAATTATTTTCCTTTCGCGTTCCAATCCGTCTGGGGAAGAGATAAAAATTCTGTAATGTTCCGAGTTCATATTGATAACACCCCCGTTTTAATTACTTCCGATATTGTCAGACTTCAAAGATTCCGTTTATGTAAGTTGTGGACATAAAGCACAAACGGCAGATGTAGTCGGAGTATTTTTCTTACAATTTACAATCATTAAAAAAGTGAAAAAAACAACAAAAACAAAAAATATTTTTTTCAAGAATGAGTCTTCTTATATTTTTTTAGCTAGTATTTCCCATAGGATATTCAATGACATACTTATAACACTTAACAAAATAATTGTCAATTGGCTATTGGTAATATTGATTGTTTTTTACTTTGAATGAAAAACCCCTGTTGTTTTTATCAATTTAGGAAAGAATTAACATCTAACTCTGATGGTTTTGTAGATTCTATCCCATTTTATTTATTTTCCGGCAAAGCGGATATAAAATCAAGGTCCGTTTCCTGTTGAATTTTGCCATCTTTTTGTTTTACATCTCTTTATTCTGAATTTTTTTAATTGCCTCGTATGCTTTATCATATCCTAATTCCCCAGCGGTACTTAAATCGTCAAGTGCGCCTTGCTTGTCACCTAAACTATATTTAGCATTCCCACGGGTATAGTAAGCTTCTGCTAATTTAGGATCGAGTTCTATTGCTTTGTCACAGTCATTAATTGCTTCTATATAGTCGCCTAGTTCATTTTTATCCAACCCGCGACTGCCGTAAGCATCTGCTAAGTCAGGATTGAGTTCTATTGCCTTGCTGCAATCCTTTATACCGCCTGTATAATCACTTAGTTGAGCTTTAGCAACACCGCGGATGTAATAACCCTCCGCAAATTTTGGGTCAAGTTCTATTGCTTTGCTGAAATCCAGCATAGCGCTTGCGTTGTCACTTTGGCTTACTTTAACCATGCCTCGTGTGTAATAAGACATCGCAGTTTTCGGGTCAAGTTCAATTGATTTATTTAAATCTTTAATCGCACCTGCGTAGTCACCTAAGTTTAGTTTAGCTGCCCCGCGGGCAAAATATGCTTTCGCAACTTTCGGGTCAAGTGCTATTGCTTTGTTTAAATCCTTAATGCCACTTTCATAATCTTTTGAAAGAACTTTTTCAGCCCCTGCTTTAAAGTACTTCTCAGCAGAATTTGAATAAAGCAGAGATGTGAAACAAAGAAGAATAGAAATTAAGACAATTAATTTTTTCATAAACCCTCCCTGAAGCCTCGTTGACTTTTCAGCTTTACTTACTCCTCAACCATTATCCCTTTTCCTCGCCTTTAACACCACTCTCGTTTGACGCATATTTGGTCGGGCATTTTTCAATTACTCCATAAAATCAAGCACAGGCTTTAAGTCAATAATAGTTTCAATAATCTTTTTCTTTAATTCAACCGGATTTATTAGAATTTTATCACCCCTAGATATCGAATACCCAATATGTATTCCAGGATAACATAAATTTTCATCCGCTTTTCTCAAAATTTCACACAGATAGTGGACGTCCTGTTTATTCACAATATCACTCAACCGAATTTCATAAAAACTAACCCATTTCTCATTACCAGGCATGATTCTGTTTCCGGTCTTTGGCATTCTCCTATAAACAGTCAGTCGGATTGAATGATTATTTATTTTTCTTATAGTATTCAAAAAACTGTCAGGGTTGATAGACAACTTTCCATAGAATATGCCAAGCGGTGTTTTTGAGTCTCTTGTTCGTCCGTTACGGATTACCGCAGTTATGACTAAACTATTCTTAGATAATTCGATCGTAAAATTACATTGGTTAAGTACGTCTTTATTGTCATCCTGCTTCTTGATGGCAACCCATGCAGATGCAGATCTTTCATCATTCGGAGATTTCGATATGTTTCCGGGTTTTATCTGACTGTATTTTTTTCTTACGTTAGCCGGCAATTCCTCTCTTATGCTTTTCGTCAAGGCTTTCAGCTTTTTTTTCAGGATAGGAACGTAATGTCTGTCCAAATTGATCCAAAAATCAAAATCCTCATCTTTAAATCCATTAAAATCAGTCATAACGATTACCTCCAGATAATTAATGAAATCCATAAGCAATTCAAAAAATGCAAATAATTTTTTATCATGCCGTATTCTATCAGCTGTGCTTAAAAAGTCATGATGTATGTGTTTCCAAGAAACATACCTGATTTTAGAATTACTTAACTTTTTAATTTTATCGCCATCTGTTTCATCATTAGTGATGACTGCCAATACATCATTCGGGCCCAAGGATTTCAAATGTCGAAAAATTTGGTCAAGACCCAGGGAAGCAGCTACCTTTGATTCGACGACTACCCTATTATCAGCAAAATTTATTTCTCCGTCCGGTCGGCTGTTTTCTTCATGCCTTTGCAACCTGAAAGATATTATCTGTTTTTTTGGAACATTTATCAATGTAAGGAAAGTATTAAGAAGGTCAGTGAAACCAACCCGTTTGGCAAATTCGAGTATGTTAATAAGAGCTTTTGTAGTATTATCCTCTATTTGTATGTCATGCAGGGATTCTTCTGTCTTTTTTGAAGGGCCTCTATAATAATAAAATATGTTTTGATGAGGATCTCTCATTTTAGCCGTCCTTGTCTATATTAATTTAATAAAGTAATTACTTCTTGCTGAGTTAATTTTTTTGATAGGGTCAGTGGTCAGACCTCGTATTGAGCCTTTAAAATTTTTAACTTCTGCTCCCGTTCATTCCTTGCATATTATTTCGCATTTTTCGTCCATCATCTGACAATGCCGCTGGGTATCTGCCTGAAGTGCGCCAAACAACTTCACCAAATCCTTCACATTGGTGTTGAAAATCTTAAAGCATTCAGATTCTACTATGCCTTTTTCAAGCGACCTTGCAAGCTTGAAAGCCTGCTTGCAGTCCAACCCCTTGTTTTTTGCCCTGTCAATTTCGCCAATAATAAAACTGATAGATATTTCCAATGATTTTGTGTTAATATAATCCAAGTCAAGTTTTATATCTATGTCATCCATCAAAATTCCAAATTCTCGCAGCATGCTTGCATGCCGCTTTTCTTCCTCTGAAATATCCTTCCAGAACTGCCTATGTTCCGGGAATATATCCCCGAAAACAGAGTAAAGTTCCATTACTTTTTCCTCATTAACAGCAAGCCTTTCAACAATTTCATGCGTCCTGTCCATGATTCCCACCCCGATTATCAGGCTATAAACTTTTTTGTTTATCGTACAATTCGATGTCATTATATTACTATCAAGACAAAAATACAATTAGTTTATCGTGTATGTCCCTTTGGACTTTGGGCTGTTACGAGGATTGAAATGCTGCTGAAAAATTACAGAGAAAAGACAAGAAACTACCGCCTGATATTCGCAACTGGTTTAATGTCACAAATCCCATATACTAAATACAAAATTAGCTGATTTTTAGTTTTTCGATATTGTTCCTCAGAGGATCCAGTTCTTTTTCGATTATCTGCCATACCATCGATACACTAAGTCCGAAATATTCGTGCGCTATCCTGTTCCTGAAATCTATTATATCCCGCCACGGTATTTTGGGTGTTTTCATCCTTATCTCATCAGGCAGTTTATTTGCAGCCTCACCTATTATTTCAAAATTCCTAATTACAGCATCAATGGTTTTTTTATCTGATTTGAATTTTGTCTCGTCCATGCCTGCGGTATATTCGGATATGTTCTTAATTGATTGGAGGATGTCGGAAATATACAGGTTGTAGTCTCTTTCAGACACGGGCAAGGTCCCTCAATACGTTCTTTTCTATGCCCGGCTTGATGGCGTCTTTTGTAACAAGGTCAACTTTTATTCCAAGTTTTTCCTCAATAAATCTCTGCACCCTGAAAAACTCAAAACCTACAGGCCCGGAAAATTCGACAAGTATATCGAGATCGCTGTTTTCCCCCTGCTGGTTCCTTGCAAACGAGCCGAACACAGCAAGACTTTTCACCTTGTATTTTTTCGCCAGTTCCGGTTCAAGTTCTTTTAAATTCCTGATAACTTCGTCAAGTTTTTTCATATGTTCATTATAATCTATTTACCGGCAGAATCAAGCAATATCATATATTCCAAAATCGAAATTTTGTTTTGGCAGGCTCAACAATGATTATTTCCCTCATTTTTTACGCTTGCCCTTTTTTACTGCCCTGACATAGCCGGTTTTTGGTTCTTCCATCAGCGTTAAAAAATCAACCCCTTTATCCTTCTTCCTTTTTTCATAATTATCAAACGCCTTATCGAAACTGAAAGCTTCTTCCCGCGCCGTTTCAAGCCTTATCTCATGTTGCAGGGCGTTTTCGATGAATTTACGTATCTTAATGCCCCTGTGCTCGCAGTATTTCGTGACTTCATCCCGGATATCACTCTCGATTTTTACCGAATAAGTAACCACTCTGGACATAGTTCCCGCCTCCTGATGTTGGATTTACTTTACATTGTAATAATACAATATGATCCGGTGTTTATCAAGTATAAAAGTATACTTTTGTACGTCAATTCACCAGTCTGGACATAACGAACAACCTTCGCGACTTGGTTATAGACCTGAACCTGAACAGTTGACCGCAGGTTCGCCGTTGCCCGGATTGTCAACTGCTCAACTGTTCAATCTGCTCACCTGCTCCGATTTTCGGCGTAGCCGAAAATCATGCATAGCCAGAAACGGGTTTATCGCATTTTCCAATTGTTGACAAAATAATTGACAAGCAAACATATGTATTGTATAATACCACAACAATGCTAGCAATTAAAAGGAGGCTGGAAAATGGTAAAAAACCGATATTCTGTTCTTGCTGTGGTTTTGTTTTTTGTTTTATTGTCAAGTTTTGAATCAGGGTGTAAATCAAATAGTCCTGCGGCGCCGGCGCCAACTTCGGTGCCAACTTCGGCGCCAACCCCGACACCGGTTACAGTAACTGTTACCGGGAATGTCACTATGCCTGCTCTTTCGGCAGGCAAAACAATGAAAGTATCTTTCTACAAATCTCCGACGGATTTATCCAGCCCAATAAATTCCATTAGTATGTCGTGTACCAGCAACCCTATGCCTTATTCTCTTACCGTGAGCGCGGACAGTTACTATGTGATCGCCTCCGTCATCGGCAGCAATCCCATTCCAATACCTTATGCAGGGGATTATGTAGGCGTTTACGGTACAACATGGCCGGCATGGCCGGCATCTGCAAATGCCGTGGTGTCGGCTGCGAACACTACCTTTGATTTAACGCTTGTGACTGCACAAAATAATCTTTCAGGGACCATGACAATACCCGCCGACCAGACGGGAAAAGTGTTTTATATAACACTTGATCCTGATACCAATGGCGGAAACTCAAACTACGCGGGATTTGAAATGTGGGCATGCCCTTCAGGGACCTCAATATCGTATGGAATGGTTGTCATTGTACCGGGGACATACTATCTTTACGGCGGTGTAAATGCAAGCGGCACATCGGGGAATGGACCCCAGCCTGGCGATTATTTCGGATTTTACGGGGTTACTGCGCCTTATTATGCGTCTACGCCGGCTCCTAATGTAACAATTGATGTTTCAACGCCTGCAATAAAGAATTTTATATTAGGCATAATGCCCTGAATTTATTTCAAACAACCTTATGCAGCTGAACGCTGACTTTCCAGCCCAGCTTGTTCTTCATGACGTATTCTTTGATCCTGTCCAGCTTGAACTTTCCGTAAACCGGCTGCGCAAAAACAACGCACTTTACAGGATGTTTTTTCAGGATTTTTGCCGCGCAGGCCATATCTTTTTGCGACCCTATGACAAGTTTTAACTGGTCTTTTGACCTGAGAAGTTTTAAGTTTGAAAGCATCATTTTTCCGTGCTCGCCCGAAGAAGGGAGCTTTAAATCCATGCTTATATTATCCGCAGGCACGTTTTTGATGGAAATAGCGCCGTTAGTCTCAACTGATATTGTTTTGCCAAGCCTTTGAGCTTTCAAAATTTCAAACTTCTTTACTTGTTTTATTAAGGAAACAACTTCTTCCTTCCGGCAAAGCGGCTCTCCGCCCGTGATATTGACATACTTATACGGGCTGGTTTTTATTGCGCGAAGAATCCCCTTAACGCTCATTATTTCGCCGTTTTTATAAGCATCCTTTGTATCGCACCACCTGCACCGCAGGTTGCATCCGGTCAAACGGATGAACAATGTCGGGTAACCCTGATACTGCCCTTCGCCTTCTATGTCAAAAAATACCTCGTTTACTTTAATAAAACTTTTTTTATCGTCCTTCAATTTCCACCCGCTTGTTTGTTTTTGCATGCATCTATTTGGATACTGCCGGAAAACCCTATATATCCATGAAATTCTTACTCGCTGCCTTTTCTATGCCCAATCACCAGCTAGATTTTCCTAAATTTCTCTTGTTTTTTAACCAAAAATCAATATAATCTTATTTTGTACTTAAGTCCGCTTAAAACGGCCTTTCATTAATTATATATATGCACAAGGAGCTTTCAGTTGAAGAAATTATCTTTAAGCATTATACTCTTTTTCCTTTTATTTTCAAGCGTACATGCCGAGGGTATTAAAATTAAATCGGGCAAGGCTTCATACTTGAGGTATGAACTTGTCGATATATACTGCGAATATACGCCTGATATAAAAAAATCATTTTTAAACCTGAATAACGTCTCGTCGTTAAAGGACCCGTTGACAGCCAAATGCACGGCAAAAATTTTTTCAAACAACAGGCTAATCAAAACCGTGGGCTCAACCGAGGAAATAACCCTAAAGTATGACGCTGCCCGGAAATATTGGGCCGGCTACTGGCCCATCCCCTGGAACCCGAGGCTGGGTAATTACAGGGCCGTTATCGTATTTGATTCCGGCGCAAAAAAGTTCGCGGGCAATGTCAATTTTGAAATTAAGAAAAGGACCCCGCTTCCCCTGCCAAAAGGCTTCTGCGCCATGGACATAGAACCCGGCGATTCCATAATAACACGGGTGCCGGGTTTGGGCGGCAAGTCGGTAAAGATATGGGAAAACTACGTGCTGTGGGCAAAGTTCATGGGCGCATCCGCCTTATGGCACAACGTGGGCCAGTCGCAGATATGGAATACTTTCAAACCCGATGATTTTCCTTGGGATAATACAAGCATTTCCCAGATGACCAACCTGGGAAACGAGTGCCACAAGTATGACATGAAGTACGGCGCGTGGATAACAAGCTTCGTGGTTTTAGGCAACAGGAAGGACTTATCCCCCTACAAACAGTCCCTGTCATATGATGCCGTCAACAACGCACTAAAACCCATGATATACGTATCCATACTTGACGAAAAGAGAAGACAGGACCTTATAGACCTGCTTAAGAAAATGCAGGACAACCCCGCGGTGGATTACCTCGGCATGGACTATATGAGGACCGACTTCGGCGGGCTTGAATACGCCGATAATTTTGTGCATGACATGCCCCTGCTGGATACCCCCCGCGACTGGAAAGACATGACCGCCGAGGATAAGATGTTATGGCTGGGCCGCAAGCTTGAGATAGATAAGAGCGAAAAATTCCTCGAGATGTGGGACTGGTGGCGCGCGCACAAGATGGCAACGGTCCTGGTGGATATAAAACAGCGCGCCGGCATCACAAAGCCTGTCTGGGTTTTCTCGCTTACGTGGCGCCAGGGCAAGGAACACGGCCAGGACCCTTTAATGTTCATAGACGCAGGTGTGGATATAAACTCGGGAATGTTTTATTCCATAGACCATGACACATACCCGGACATGCTGAACAGCTGGCGCGATTATCTGAAGCAGGGCCAGACAAACCTGTGCGCGGGCCAGTGCGTGGACTGGAATCTTTTAGGCAGGACCTACAGACCCTCGGGCCCTGAAGAGCATTTCATAAGACAAAAAATGCTGGTGGACGAATTTTTGCCGGTCAACCCGACGCTGGGCCTTTTCTGGCATGATCTGACCCGGGCCTTCAAAGGCTCAAAGGGGCCTTACACGTCTCTTGAGTGGGCGGTCGCCGGAGCCGCTTCATTTTCATATTTGCGCGCCAAACAGGGATTCTTCCCTTTTGAATCCAAGTGGGAGCTTCCCGACTCGGTCAAACGCGGCGAAATATTTACCATAGACATACAGGTAAAAAATACGGGCGCCATAACCATGGATTATTACCTGAAACTTTTAAAGGTTTCCAACCTTGAGATGTACGGCGATATAGTGGATAAATTCATCCTTGCCCCGGCAGAGATAAAAACCTTCACCTTCCAGGTCAGGGCCATGGAAAACAATTATAAAAAAGATTACATGCAGATGATCGCGTATATGCTGCAATATAACGGCCTCTCAACCCAGCAGCGGTACTTTGATTTTAAATATATCGAGGTAAAGTAAATGACCAACGAAGACTTAAAACACATAAGGAATTTTTCCATCATAGCGCACATAGACCACGGCAAGTCCACGCTTGCCGACAGGCTGCTGGAATTTACCGGCACCATAGACAAGCGCAATATGAAGGCCCAGGTGCTGGATTCCATGGATTTGGAACGCGAACGCGGCATCACCATCAAAGCCAAAGCCGTCCAGTTAAAATACACCCTTGACGGCCAGGAATACATGCTGAACCTGATCGATACGCCCGGGCACGTGGATTTCACTTATGAGGTTTCGCGCTCACTCATCGCCTCCGAAGGCGCGCTTTTGGTCATTGACGCGTCGCAGGGCATAGAGGCGCAGACCATGGCAAACGCGCATATAGCCAACATGCTGAACTTAAAGCTTATCCCTGTCATAAACAAGATAGACCTCCCGAATTCCGACATACCAAAGGCAAAATCCGAGCTTGAAGAGCTTCTTGCCATACCCGCGGAAGAAGCGGTTCTTGCCAGCGCCAAGGAAGGCATAGGCATAGAGGAAATACTTGCAAGCATAATAAAGAACATTCCCGCCCCAAAAGGCGACGTTAATAAACCCCTGAAGGCGCTTATAATGGACGCCCAGTTTGATTTTTACAAAGGCGTTATAATTTTCATAAGGCTCGTGGACGGACATATCAAACCTAACATGAAGGTTCACATGATGGCCTCGGATAACGGCTGGGAAGTCGATCATGTCGGCGTTTTCAAACCCGGCATGGTCGAGGCTGATGAATTATTCGCGGGCCAGGTCGGCTTTTTTACCGCGGGTATAAAGGCATTGAGCGACATCAGAATAGGCGACACTGTAACAGAGGATGGCAACAGGTGCGACGCGCCTTTACCCGGTTATAAAGATATAAAACCCATGGTATTCTGCGGATTGTTCCCCGTGGTTTCCGAGCAATACGCGGACTTAAAAGACGCTCTTTCAAAGCTCAAACTCAACGATTCATCGTTATTTTACGAACCGGAATCTTCCGAAGCCCTCGGTTTCGGCTATCGCTGCGGATTTTTAGGGCTGCTGCACATGGAGATCATACAGGAGCGCCTGGAACGCGAGTATAACCTGAACCTTATCGCGACCGCTCCGAACGTGGAGTACAAGATTAAAACAACCAGGGGCGAAACTATAGTGGCGGACAGCCCGTCGAATTTCCCGGATTTTTCCTTTGTGGACCATGTGGAAGAGCCGTATGTAAAGCTCAACCTTATAACCCCTGCCGAGTACCTGGGGCCGCTCATGCAGCTATGCCAGCAGCGCCGCGGCACGTATATAAATACTGAATACATTTCCTCAACGAGGGCTTTGCTGGTATACGATATCCCGCTCGCGGAAATAATCTGGGACTTCTACGACAAGTTAAAATCCATGTCCAAAGGCTACGCGTCCATGGACTATGAACTGCTCGATTACAGGACCGCGGACTTAAAGAAAGTGGACATCCTGGTCAACTTCGAAAAGGTCGATTCCCTGTCGTTTATAACGCACGAGAATTTCGCGTACCAGAAAGCCAAAGACCTGGTGGAAAGATTGAAAGAAGTCATACCAAGACAGATGTTCCAGGTCCCCATACAGGGCGCCATAGGAGCCAATGTAATATCGAGGGAAACTATTCCCGCAATGAGGAAGAACGTCCTGGCCAAGTGCTACGGCGGGGACATAACGCGTAAAAGGAAACTCCTGGAGAAACAGAAAGAAGGAAAGAAAAGGATGAAAAGCATAGGTTCGGTGGAGATCCCGCAGGAAGCGTTTTTGGCCATCCTTAAAGTCGATTAAAGGCAATCACAAATCCAAAATCACAAATTCCAAATAAAAACGAAACGGCCCTTAAGGGCCGTTTTTTTTACATACTAAAACAAAACCTGTAGAGAGGGGGCTTGCCCCCTCTCACCGTCGGCTTTAGTTAACAGCCTGCTGTGAGAGGGGGGCAAGCCCCCTCTCTACAAAATCCGATTAGTCCGCCACCCGGAAAATACCAGCGTATTCATCCATAACGGGCAGGCATGCTATTTTTCCTGCATAGCAGGCGATGACAACTTGCACTATTATGGATTTAAAATAAATATTCAAAGCTCAAGCCTTTGTCTGACATCAGATACCTGTTATAAAAACTAAAGCAACAACCTAGTCTCAACTATAAGAATATATATAAATATCCCAGTTTGAAACAGAGTGTAAAGAAGTGATATTACAAAAGATATTAAACCTATTTTTTTAATTTTTTGCCTGTAATTTAGCTTATCCTTCTCAGTCACTGACTTTTCGGCTGCAAGTTCATATTTTCCTGACTTCAGTATCATGGAATAATAGGTTAATATTATGCCGGTCAAAATATAAAATCCAAATTTCATCATATTGTGAATTGACGCGGCACGCGCGTCAAAATTTTTTACGCTATAGAATGAAAAAACAATTAGCGAAATTAATGAAACAACCGTTATTATTAGAAGCGACATTAAAACGAACTTCTGCTTTATATTTAAGCTCATTCTTAAGTCCGGTTTTTTTAATTTTTTATAAAACACAACCGGAGCGATAATCATGCTTAATACCGTCATTCCAAAAGCAACAAAGACCGCATTTGCCGGTAATATTTTATTATTAGCTAAGACTGCGGTTAATACAGTAATAACAACAAAACACACAGCTACTGCAATTGACTTAATTAATACCTTTAATAAGCCTTTCATGTTTCCATCCCAAACCATTATTAAGCCTCCTGTTAGGATTGCTATCCATAACACTTTACCTTCAAAACTAACCCCCCTGCGAACAACGCGACAACGCTGTCCCTACAAGTGCAAGACCCCACGGGCTGACGCTGCAGCACCCGAACCTGCGCGATACGAACCATACTCAAACAAAACCTGTAGAGAGGGGGCTTGCTCCCTCTCGCCGTCGGCTTTGGCCTACGGTTAACAGCCTGCTGTGAGAGGGGGCAAGCCCCCTCTCTACGAAATCCGGTTTAGAATTCCCGCAACGGAACGCATGTAATCCTTAGCTTGTCGAAGGATATGCGTTCCGCACGCCGCTTTATTATAATAAGTGCGAAGCACACCTTGATCAAATCTCGACTTTCAAATCTCAAACGTTACAAATGACGGTGCAGAGCCTTTTTAGAAATTAAGATCGTAGTTGTTCTTCGCCGCCTTCACCATCAACCATTCCAGGTTTGTAAACATATCCATCACGTCTGGGGCGTCTTTCGGGTATATATAGGCCTGGAAGCCGTCAACCTGCAGTATGTTTTTTATGTCGAAACGTTTTTTAAGCTCGTTTATGCGTTCCGCGGCATGCTCCCCAACGGTGAAAATTTCCTGGTCCTGCGACATATATATCATGAATCTTTTCAGGGCCTTCACATTCACGGCAAAAGTGTCGTCCTTTAAGTCAGACTCCTGCAGCACCATCCTGCACAACATCATGTTTACCCTGAGTTCGCCCAAAAGTTCATTCACATACTGTGCTCTCTGCGCGAGTTCATTTTTTTGTTTTTTTACCATAAAATCCCTGAAAACCAGAAAGCCAAGGCCTGCGGCGCCCAATATAAAGATTATCCATACCCACGCTGCGCCTTTATTATTTCTCATTATTCCCCCTAAAATTCAAAGTTATATCCGTTGCCTATTGCCTTGTCCATAAGCGCTTTTAATCCGGTAAATACCGCGGCTTTTTTTTCCAATTCATCTTTTTTAAGTTTTATACTGTCTGTTACCGCGTTTGAAAGGCCTTCGGCAAGGGCGCTGTCCAAAAAATCCTTCCAAAGCCCAGCTGATTCGCTGCCGAAACTTATGTTTTTCCCGGCGTATTTTATGAATATTTTCACGGCCTTAACCGATATTTCCGCGCCAACTCCCGCGCTCTGCGCCGCTTCGCATAACCTGATATTTTCCATACATTCGGCGTTCAGCATGTCTATCCTGCTCATCCTGGTTAAATCCTCTGCTTTTGCTTCCTGTAAATTGACATTTGTGTCAAATACGGCAAAAAGCACAAGCGCAGTCACTACGATCCCAAGATATACAAGAGCCGCTGAATTTTTCACGCACACATCTCCTTATTTGCGGTGGATTTAATCCATCCTGATATAATTGTAGCAAATGACAGTTTTAAAACAAGATTATTTATAGGATAATTCAGAAGTAAAACACACAATGAAACCTAATTTCATCAGACAAAACGCAATGTGCCGTTTGGCGCATTGATTGTTTTTGGGATCCTCTTTAGAAAATGCGCAGGGATATAGAGGGGTTTTTACGAGCTACAAGGTAGGCTCAACCCTGCGCAACTACATTTATATCAATAAATGGCAATGTTGTCAATCAGTATTTTGTTAATTATTTGGCTCAAAGAGTCTCTTAACTCTTACTCTTTTTTATTAATATCGTATATTATTTTGAACCCCTTCAGCGTAAAATCCGCGTCCACATGCACGTTTTTTGCGTCCAGCATGGTGAGCGGTATATTTTCCGCGTCCCCGCCCGTCAGTATGACCTGCGCTGCGGGCGACTTTATTTCTTTTTTAATCGCTTTTACAAATGAATTTATGCCTGATACGGCGCCGTTCATGATTCCGCTTTGTATGCTTTTTTCAGTGGTATTGCCTATGATTTTATCGGGAAATTTAAGCTCCACCTGGGGCAGTTTGGCTGTGTTTGAAAATAGCGCTTTTAAACTCAGACGCAGCCCGGGCATGATCACCCCGCCTAAGTACCTGCCTTTCGAGTCCAGCACGTCAAAAGTAACTGCCGTGCCATAGTCGATGATGATGAGGTCTTTGCCCGGAAAAAATACTCTTCCAGCCGCTGCATTTGCCAGCCTGTCATCGCCCACTTCAGAAGGGTTTGCATAGAGATTTTTTATGTTGAGTTTTGTGTTTGGGGTTAAAAGCACCGGTTCTTTTCTGAAGTATTTCCTGAACATCTGCGCTATGCTGCGGGTTACAGCCGGGACCACGGAACCTATAATACCGCCTTCTATATCCCCGGGTTCAATTTCCCGGTATTTTAAAAGCGCATTTAGTCCCGCAAAATACTGGTCCTCCGTATATCCTATATCAGTGCGCAGACGCAGGTCAAAAAGAAGGTGCTCTCCGCTGAACACGCCTATGGTAATATTTGTATTGCCGATGTCAAAAACTATGACCATTTTAATTTATCCGAACTTGAACGTGACGCCGTAGCCGCCCTGCGGGTATGCCCACTCTACTTCTTCGGGAGCCGCAACCCTGCACGTACCGCACTCAAGGCAGTTTTCATAGGATACGATCGGTACGCCTTTGTCGCTTAACTCATATACCTTGGCCGGGCATATGAAAAGCTTATGCTCCACAACCATGGGGTCAGCGCCCGGTTTGATAGAAAGGTGTGTCTTTTCAAAGGCTTTGAATTTATCCAAGCCCAGCTTGTCTTCCATAGAAGTGAATTGTTTCATATTATAACCCTCCTCATATCCATCATGGTCTTAAGAAGGCTGAAAGGGTTCTCAGATGTTAAAAGTTTCCCGATCAGCCTTTTTTCCTTGTTCCATTTCGGTTCGCCGTCAACGGTAAAAAGTTCGCTGACCAGGTCGCCGAACAGCACGGGATATTTCTCGAACATTTTAGGACTGTGCTCCAAGGTCTCTGCAGTATTCTTAAACTGCTTTAGATCCTTCATGGGAAAGGAATTTTTTATCTTTGTATCAAACAGGGAAAGCGAAACCGCAGAGTAATCTTTTTTCTTGAATGCTTCGATAGCCGTCTCTCCCGCGAGTTTTCCGGTTTCCATGGCAAGGTTCGTGCCTTCATGGAACAGCGTGGCGTTCACAAATCCCGCGGCGTCCCCCACCACCATAACATGGTCGCCCGACATTTTTGAGAGTTTCTTGTAGCCGCCGTCGGGTATCAAGTGGGCCGAATATTCTTTCTGCTCGCCGTCGCGCACCAGCGGCGCGACAGTAGGATGGTTCTTAAACGCCTCAAGCACATCGTTAGGGTTGAGTTTGTGTTCGAGCATGGACTTGATCGTGGCGCCCACCCCGACCGATATGGTGTCTTTGTTCGTGTAAATAAAACCCGAGCCTATCGCGCCTTTGGCTGCGTAGCCGAAATATTCGTATGCCGCGCCTTCATTGCCTGTCAGGCCGAACCTGTCCCTTATGCGCTCCTCGGATAAAGCTATGACTTCCTTTACGCCTATGATGGTGCTTGCCGGGTCAAGTTCCTTGTGAAAATTAAGTTTCTTGGCTAAAAGCGAGTTTACGCCGTCTGCCAGTACTATGACGTCGCCGTACAGGTCGCCGTCGTCCATACGCGCTTTTACGCCCGCTATTTTTCCGTCTTTCATAAGAAAATCATCGACAACCACGCCTGTGATAATCATGGCGCCTGCGGCTTCCACCTTGTCGGACATCCACTTGTCAAATTTGGAACGCAGGACAGTGAATGAATTGTTTGAAAAGTCCTTGTTAAACTTATCAAACTTAAAATCACCGCCCATTTCCCCGTCCGGCGTCAAAAGCGCAAAACGTCTTTTGGTCACGTTCCTTTCCACGGGAGCGTCCTTTAAAAAATCAGGCATTATTTCCTTTAAAACATTGGTAAAAAATATGCCTCCAAACACGTTTTTTGCGCCGCAGTAATCCCCTCTTTCAACCACAATAACCTGCATACCCGCCTTAGCCATGACATAAGCCGCCGTTAAACCGGCAGGACCCCCGCCAACGACTATGGCATCAAATTTTTCATCCGCCATTTACTCCACCCCTTTTTTATACTTTTTAAAGGCTCTAAAAGCGCGTTTTACAGCCTCGTAGTTGTCTTCAGACTCCAATACTTTAACATTTTTGTATGCATCTTTCAACTTTGAATTTATTCCTTTGGGTATCTCCACATGTATTATGACCCTCATATCGCCTTTTGACTGCGAATTCAACACGGCCATACCCTTTCCTTTGATGACAAGTTCTTCATTGTTCTGTGTCCCGGCTGGAATTTTCAGCTTATAATTTCCATACAGCGTCGGTATTTCTATCTCGTCGCCTAAAACCGCCTGCATTATGGTGACAGGCACATCAAGTATTATATCCTCTGCATCGCGTTTATATATCTCATGGGCCTTTAAGTTCACCACCACATACAGGTCGCCGCTGTTGCCGCCGTTAATCCCGGTATGGCCTTCACCGCTTAGTTTTATGTACTGGCCCGCTTCAACACCGGCGGGAACCTTCACTTCTATCTTCCTCTTTTTCATGCGCACGCCGGTGCCGCCGCAGTCATCGCAGTGGTGCTCGGCTGTTTCGCCCGCGCCTCCGCAGGCCGGGCAGGTTGTAACAACCGAGAAAAATCCGCTTGCCTGCCTTACCTTTCCCGCGCCTCCGCAGGTCTTGCAGGTCGTCCTGCCTGTGCCGGGTTTTAAGCCCGTTCCCTTGCAGGTGTCGCATGCCTCTTTGCGGCCCACTTCGACGTTTTCTGTTTTTCCAAATGCTACGTCTTCGAGCGTCAATGCCGAATCATAACGTATGTCGTCCCCTGTGCGCCTGCGGCTCCTGCCTCCGGAGCGCCTTCCTCCGCCGCCGCCAAACCCGAACAGATCCCCGAATATGTCGGAAATATCCCCGAACATGTCCCCCATGTCCTCAAAACCGCCGCCGTGTTGCTGCGAACCTCCGCGGCCCTTCATTCCTTCATATCCCACCTGGTCATATATGCTTCTTTTTTGCGGGTCGGATAATATCTGGTAGGCTTCGCCTATTTCCTTGAATTTTTCCTCTGCTGCTTTTTTGTCACCCACATGCACGTCGGGGTGGAATTGCTTTGCTTTGTTGCGGAACGCGGTTTTCAGTTCGTCCGCGTTTGCCGTGCGGGACACGCCCAGTGTGGCGTATAAATCCTTATCAGCCATTTATATGTCCTCATTTCTTTTGTTAGTGATTTTGGTTAAGGCTGTGGCCGTTTCAATTATGATCGTGGTTCTTATGCTCGTGCTCTTCCTTTTTTTGCGGTTCATTATGCGCCACTTTTACCATGGCGGTCCTTATGACTTTTCCGTCGAACATGAAACCTTTCTGATAAACTTCCAGTATTTCGCCCTCTTTTTTCCCTTCAACGTGTTCTTTGTGTACGACATGATGCTGGTGCGGGTCAAAGATCCCGTGCGCCGGTATTTCCTTTACACCCTGTTCCTTCAATACGCCCTCAAACTGTTTAATGACCATGTCTATGCCGTTTTTGAACTTGTTAAAATCCTTGTTTTTGTCGGTTGACGCTATGGCACGGTCTAAATTGTCCAGGACCGGCAAAAAAACATTCACCGCATCGCTGTGCGAATACTTTACGAAATCTTCCTTGTCCTTGGCAACGCGCTTGCGGTAATTTTCCTGCTCGGCCAGTGCCCGCAGGTATTTATCGGTCAGCTCGGCTATTTTCGCGTCTTTTTCCATGATTATTTCCCCGGTGGTCAGTTCCCTTTTTTCTTCCTGCGCCGGTTCGGGTACTATCTCTGCGGCTTCCTTATTTACCGCCGGTTCCTGTTTTGTTTCACCTTTTTGCCCTTCTTTTTTTTCTTCCTGCATTTTACATCCTCCTGCATAATATAATTGCCTCGATAAATCGCGGCGAGTGGATTTAGTGTCGTTTCAGGACAAAAGAATTATATGTTTTTTATAGCATAAAGTCAATACCTGTAAGAACTATTGATAATAACCATAACTGCCTTTGCGGGAACTATTGCGGAACTCAATACTCCGGTCTATTATCAGTTATACCCAACGCCGGCGCTATCCAAGCAGAAATGACGTCATTGTCAGCGACCCGGCCACGGCTTTATCATTAAAAAAAATTATTCCATCCCCATCCCGCCTTAAAGCCAGCGTGTAAAGCATCGGAAAATAATGTTCCGGCGTCGGCACCGCGAGCTTAACCGCCTCGCCCAAAGAGCCGTAATCGCAGAGGTTTCCATAATCCTGCTTTACGATCAGCGTTTTCATGGTTTCATTTGCCTTGACTGCCCAGTCAAAACCGTACTCGGCGTTAAAATCATCCCTGCTAAAATCTACCAGGTACAGGTTATGGACCATATTTCCGCTGCCTATTATCAGTACGTCATGTTCCCGCAGGTATGCAAGTTCTTTTGCCGTTTCAAAATGTTCTTTGCCTTTTTTTGCCTGGTCCAGGCTTAACTGCACCACGGGTATGTCCGCGGCCGGGTACATACGTTTTAGTACGCTCCAGCAGCCGTGGTCCAGGCCCCTGTCAGTGCATAATGTTACTTTACTGCTTTTCATATTTTTTACCAGGTCCTGCGCCAGATCTTTATCGCCGGGAGCCGGATACGAAACCCTGTACAAAGCGTCGGGAAAACCTCCGAAATCATGTATGGTTTCAGGTCTTTTTGCGCCTGTAACCAAAGTACCCCATGTTTCCCAGTGCGCTGATATGCAGAGTATGGACTTTGGCCGAGGTATTTTCGCTGCTATTTCCGCCCATTTTTGGGAGAATTCATTATTTTCTATGGCGTTCATTGGGTTGCCATGCCCGATAAAAAGAACCGGCATGATGCTGGTTGTCTTCATTAAATGCCTCCATATTATGCATCAAAGACAAAAGACCGGAGGCTGGAATGAAAAATAATGCAGAACTCCAAACTCCAGTCTCTTGTCTCTTAAACTAACTGCGGGCCTTCCTTCCATCCACCCTGATCTCCGCTATCAGCGGTAAATGATCTGACGCTATTTTTTCCAGATGTGTTTTGGGCGTTTCTATTTTTATGCATTTTACCCCCTGGCCTAGAAATATATGGTCCACAAGCCCCAAGGGGAAAAAACTCGGGAATGTTTTTAAGTGCCTGTAGCCCGGCGCGTGAAAGTGTATGCTGTGATACTCCCTTTCTGCAACCTTACATATCCGTGAATTAAGAAGCGCATTAAAATCCCCGCATAAAATCATCGGGCCTTTGCAGGCCGGATTACCCAGCCAATCTTTTCCCAATAAGTTTTTTATCTGCAGCATACCCTCGACCGGGAACAGGCTCAAGTGCGTACTTATGACCTGCACTTTACGGCCGTACGCGTCAACCTCCACCCATAGGGCGCCGCGCTTTTCCAGAAAAGGGGTGTTAATGAGGCTTGGCAAAGAACCGCGTTTTATTAATTTCATTTCAAACCTGCTTAGTATCGCGTTGCCGTGCTGGCCGGTCTTTAAAAGCACGCTGGAGTGATAGTGAAAGTTCATACCCAGCATTTTTGCGAGTGCTTTTGCCTGGTATATCTGCTCATTGCTGTCTATCTCCTGCAGGGCTATAATGTCGGGATTATGGCCGGCGATAACCCGGGCGATCCTGTCCGGCCTGACCTGCCCGTCGCGCCCTTTACAGGCGTGGATATTATAACTCATTATTTTTAAGTTCAAAGATCCGTCCGCCGTCGCCTTCTTTTTCGGGATTTCAAGCCCGTAACTATTGCTGCGTTTTAAAACCTTAAAAACCGATTCGCGTATTTCGCCGGTGTAGATTGTTTTTTTATGCAGCAGCGTAATGTCAGGCGGAAGCATGGCAAACCCGGAAGTTTCATGCGGGCCGGGCCCGGCATGGCTGCCGCGTTCGTTATAAAAGGTGATTACCTTGCCTTGTTTCCTGAAGCCTGAAAATACTATTTCACCCGCGTCCTTATGGCGGCATAATTCCGCCAGATCCTGAGCGGTTTCCCTTAAGAAAGGGTGCTCCCTGCCCAAAACTTTAGCCGCGTCGCGCGGCAGCGAAAATTTGCCTTCAGAGTTCCAGACTATTACCCTTCCTTTCCCGTCCGATGCCAAAACCATCGGGATTTTAGCGGCGGTAATAAGCCTGCGCGCGATCCTTTCTTTTTGCTTTATTGTAAGTTTGTCCGGCGGATATATGTGGCCCACAGGCCCTAAAGCCGTTATTACGGCGACTGGATGTAAACCTTTTATTTTTTCAATTTCGGGCTGGATCCTTTTCACGGGTTTCTTGTGCAGCAGGTCGGCGCGCCAGTAACCATCGTTTGATTTGAATTCCATGTGGATGCTGGCGCTGGATATTTCATCCTTTAAAACTTCATTTATTACTTCCTGAACTGTCCTCCCGTATTCCTCCCTGTAGTTTACGGCTTCCTCCTGTCCGTGGTCGGAATATATGAAAACTTCATAATCGCGGCGGAATGACCTTTTCGCCGCTTTCCATATCATACCTATCACGCTGTCTATGGCCCGCAAAGACCAGTGGGCGAACTTGGACCTGGGGCCGCGGTGATGGGCCTGCTCGTCATAACCCGCGAGGTTTATGTGTATGACAGGCATACCGCGGGCAATGTCAATCTTAGTTCCTATACCCATGACCTCCCTGGTAACCACGCAGGCGATGACCCTGAAAGGAATGTATGCTATTTCATAGAGCAGGTTTTTCCCCTCCATAAACCCGCGTATGGAATCATATATGGCCAGTATGAATTCCACGATAGTGAGCAGCAAGGCGCGGATTATGATGTGCAGGTGCATGATGGTGAACGCCATAATGGCCATGGGATTGGCCGCGCTAAGCAGGCTTCCCCAGCCTATGGCGGACACGCAGAAATGCGCCTCTTTCGCGCCGCCCGTGAATATATTTCCGTAAGCGCTGCCGCCTTTTAAAAGCGGGGCGCCCTTTTTTTTGATCCGGTTCTCTATCTCCGCCGAGTTTTCAGGGGAAAACATGTTGAAGATTTTTCCTGTTTTTTTGTCTTTAAAACTGAAAGCAGGCACGCATGTTTTTACCCCGTAGAAAAGCTCGCCCTGCACCGACGGCGTGCTTGAAGGCTGCCCGCTGTAATGCGCGTAATCCACGTAGCCTTCTTTTTTCAAAAGCCTGCTCAAATGAGGCATTTCACCCTTGTGGATTGCACGGGTAAATTCCTCGTGGCTTAAACCGTCAATCTGTATTACGACAGCTCCGGGCTGCGCTGATTGCTCCCTTATTATGGAAAGTTTAAGCAGCTTAACCATCCACTCGTCGGAACTAAACAGCCGCCTTAGTTTTGATGAAAATGTGTTTGTCCTTAGAAACATGAATATACCCCTTTGACAGGCTAAAATTTTTTAGAGAGATTTAAATCCGTGTGGTATCATGACAGCTATTATACCTTATTAACCGGCGGTTTACAAATGATTTACCCTGGCGGTTGTTGAAGTGGCGTTGTTTAAGTGTTAGAGACAAGAGACTGGAGCCTGGAGGCGGCTGAAAGTAAAGGACTACGCCTGCATGTTTAATTAGTAATTAGCCATTTGTAATTAGTAATTTTCCTAAAATCCCGGTCTTTTACCCCGTAAATCCCTTCCGTATCATCATCACCGCGATCGCGGCAAGCAACAGCGCCATGATGCGCGACATGGCAGACACCCCTGTCCTGCCCATTACTTTTATAATAACCCCGGAAAAACCGAATATGATAACCGCGATCAGGACGTTCAATACAACGGAAATAATCGTCGGTGCAATACCGTACTGGTCCACTATGATAAGGCAGGTGGTTAAAACTCCCGGTCCCACGATCAGGGGGGTTCCAAGCGGCACTGCTCCCATTTCAGCGGCCACTGCCGACTGCCTTCCCGGAAAGAACATATCGCGCAGGGCTATACAAAAAAGTATTATGCCGCCTGCTATCATGAAATCATGTACGGTGATCCCAAGCACCGAAAAAAGCCATTTGCCTATCAGTATAAAAACAAGGGCAAGCGATACCCCTGTTACGAAAGACTGTATGAGTATCTTCCTCCGTTCTTCCCCCTCAATACCCTGGGTCAGCGAGATGAACATGGGAAGCACGCCTATGGCATTGACCGCCACAAAAACCGGTATGAAAGCAAGCACAAAATTTTTCAGCATAAATATCCTCCTGTTTTCCATTTGACCTTTTGTATATTATAACATTGCCTGCAGGTTAATGCAAAGGCGTTACTTTGTTCGTGTATAACACGGTTTTGCAGGACTCGTCCGTTGGGAGGCGCGTGGAGAATCATAAATAACTTATTTTGTGAGCCTATAGTGGTTTTGTATCAGGTCTATCACGTTTTTAGGGAATCGGACATTATTCCTTGTTTGCGTCCGGTTAAGCCGGGCCTTTGTTGCCGCATCCGGCATTGGACAATACTCTGTTTTAGAAAGAATAACTGCCGTTAAGGGATAAAATTATCCCGCTGAAATCAACCGGCATTATAGCCCCGCTTGAATCCTTAAAAGGATCGCCTTTTTTATAACCACTGGCGGGATAATCCATGTTGGCATTCATCCGGGCGACATTTGCCAGCCTGTATCCAAATGTCAATCCCGCTGAAATTGAGTTTGTCAGCTTGTATTCCCCGTTAACCGATATGACCGTCACAAATGTCCCCCCGCTGAAATCAAGGTTTTGAGGGCTGGTTCCTGTACCCGATCCTTTTACGTTAAATCCGCCTGACCCGTACCCCAAATGCAAATCAGCTGATAAGACAACAGGCATCCCTTGCAGCGGCAGGTAATATGAAGCACCCGCCAAAAAATCCGTTATGGATGCGCCGTATTCAATATCTTCGGCAAGGCTCACTCCCATAAAACTAATTGAAATGGATGTTTTTGCCGAAAAAACCGAGATAAGTTCAAGACGCGGCCCGACATAAAGTCCTTTTAAAAACGAATACCCGCCCTGCGCCCCTATAATAAAACCGCCTCCCAAATTTTGTGTTGACCCTGTGCCTCCCGCCGCAATTACGCTGGCGTACACGGAAGCTAAATCACTGTTGGCTTTTGCCATGGCTGCAGTGGTAAAACCCGCAAAAGCAGCAACCTTTATTTTTTCCCCAACATCCGCCGAAGCGGAACTTCCGCCTCTTTTTGAGACGGTTTCCGCGTAAGCGCTGTATTTTATCGACGCGGCCTTATTTCCAAGCTTTTTATAACATGCCGCAATGGCATTATAATAATCCGGGTTGTGCTGATCCATCCTGGCGGCATAAGTATAATAAGTAATGGCCTTTTTATATTCACCTTTTTTGAAAAGTGCGTTGCCGTAATTGAAATAATCCGGTGCGCTTGCGGCAAGAATTATTGATGAAAGCAATAGGACCACAGCGGCTAAACACAGCATTTTTTTCAACATATAAGCCTCCTATAAATAATTTTTATTATTTTAACACCTGTGAGGATCCCTTTCAAGTAATATTTATAGGCCATACAGCTTATGCCTTTTAACCCTAGTCTTTTTTATAAGCCAAGCCGTATTTTGCCACAGGTTACGGAAGGTGTTATGCCTTCCTCATCCTTTTGTTTTTTTGATCAGCCAGGCCATGTTTTTTCCCAGGTTGCGGAAGGTATCTATGCCTTCGTCGTCTTTTTGAATGTCTCCCTGCTCCTTTGCAAGCGTCATGTTCCAGTAAGTGGATGTGGTGATGGGCATCTGCATGATGCCGAAGAAAAAGTTTATGCCCGCGTACGTAAAATTCGACCCTGCCCTGCGCACCGCGACCACACTCGCTCCTATCTTGCGGGCAAGCATGTCGTTATTGGCCCGCGCCACCTGGCCGCAGCGCTCTATCAGGGCTTTTGTATTTGTGGTCATGCTGCCGTAATAAACAGGAGATCCGATTATAATGCCGTCCGCGTCATCCATTTTTGCGATGTATTCATTCATCGGGTCGCCGGATGTCACGCATTTTTTGTCCTTGTTTGCCCTGCATTTAAAGCATGCAATGCAACCCGACAGTTTTTTTGTCCCTATATTAACAAGCTCGGTCTGAATGCCTTCTTTGCGTATTTCTTCAAAAACAATCCCTATTGCCTGCGCCGTATTGCCCTCCGGCCTCGGGCTTCCATTGAAACCAACAACTTTCATAGAACCTCCCTTAAAAGTTTAATTGAATATTCTAAAATTTCATTTTTTGCCTGAGACTGTCGGAAAAGCATGCCATGTACCTGAGCTACTGCGAACCGTGTCATGTACCTGAGCTACTGCGAATGGTACATGATGGTACATGATGGTACATGGCCTTAATATTTAGTCTCTTCCCCGGTATATGGACAAAACCTGACAATTTATTTTTTTTGATTTTAATACCGGATTTGTTTTGTTTTGCCTTAATTTGTCCACTCTCTACTATCTACTCTCTCCAAAATTCTGCGAAAGCAAAATTTTGGAGGCGGCGATCGGAATTGAACCGATGCATAAGGGTTTTGCAGACCCGTGCCTTACCGCTTGGCTACGCCGCCTCAGTGTCCTACTGTTATATTATAAATACCCGCAATTGTCAAATTGTTTGTACCTGAAGCCGGTTAATGGAAATTACCAATTACTAATGACAAATTACTAATTATAGAAAAGGCGGGCTTTCGCCCGCCTTTTCTATTTTTTGTTTTCCGGAAAATTTTCAGGTGCCTTCCTGCCAGGAATTCAAGTATTTTACCTGTTCAGAGGTTAGTTTCTCGAGTTTCACTCCCATGGACTGGAGCTTTATCTCCGCGATTTTCCTGTCTATATCCTCCGGGACCGTATAAACTTTATTTTCCAGGTCAGCGTGATTTTTTACCATATACTCCGCGCCCTGAGACTGGTTCGCGAACGACATATCCATGACCATGGCAGGATGGCCTTCTGCTGCGGCCAAATTTACCAGCCTGCCGTCAGCAAGTATGTTTATCCTGTTCCCTGATTTTAATTTGTACTCCATTACAAAGTTTCTCACTTCTTTTTTTGTTACCGCGATCTTTTCGAGCGCCGGTATGTCTATCTCCACATTGAAGTGCCCGGAATTCGCGACTATGGCATTATCCTTCATTTTCATGAAGTGCTCTTTCCTGATAACATTGATATCGCCGGTTACCGTGATAAAAACGTCCCCGAGCGGTGCCGCGTCAGACATGGGCATTACCGAATATCCTTCCATCTTGGCTTCCAGGGCCTTGACCGGGTCTATCTCGGTCACGATAACGTTGGCCCCGGCTCCTGAACCTCTCATGGCTAAACCCTTGCCGCACCAGCCATAACCGGCAACTACAAGCGTGGAACCGGCGAGCAGTATGTTGGTGGCCCTGACTACCCCGTCCAAAGTGGACTGGCCCGTGCCATAACGGTTGTCAAACAAATGTTTTGTCATGGCTTCGTTTACCGCGATAATCGGGTACTCGAGCACGCCTTCTTTTTCCATGGCTTTAAGCCTGATGACGCCGGTGGTGGTCTCTTCAGTGCCGCCGATGATGCCCGGTATCAAGTGTCTGTGTGTCTTGTGTATTATGGAAACCGTGTCAGCCCCGTCGTCCATGGTAAGGGTTGGTTTGTGTTCCAAAGCCGCCAGTATGTGGGAATAATAAACTTTGTTTGACTCGCCCTTGATTGCGTACACAGGTATGCCATGGTGCTTGACCAGCGATGCCGCGACTTCATCCTGGGTTGATAACGGGTTTGAAGCGCATGCCACAACTTTCGCGCCGCCTTCTTTTAATGTCCAAAGCAGGTTTGCTGTCTCGGTCGTTATGTGCAGGCAGGCAACACATGTCTGGCCGGCGAGCGGTTTGTTTTTCCTGAAATCCTCCCTGATCAGGCGCAGGACAGGCATGTTTCTTTCCGCCCACTCTATCTTTCTTTTGCCTTCAGCGGCAAGTTTTATGTCCTTTATATCGTAAGCTTTTTTCATGTATCCTCCAGGTTATTATAATTCTATAGTCCTGCTGCTTTCTTTAAAGCCGCTGCTTTGTCCGTATATTCCCAGGTGAAATCCTTGTCAAGCCTGCCGAAATGCCCGTGCGCGGCTGTCTTGCGGTATATGGGGCGCCTCAGATCAAGCGTTTCCCTGATACCCTTGGGTGTGAGTTTGAAAACTTTTTTTACCGCTTCTTCGATCCTGCTCTCTTCCACTTTGTTCGTGTCAAAAGTGCTGACCAGCACCGACGTGGGTTCCGCCACTCCGATAGCATAAGAAAGCTGAACTTCGCATTTATCCGCAAGCCCTGCCGCCACTATGTTTTTCGCGACGTATCTTGCCATGTAAGCCGCTGAACGGTCGACTTTGCTCGGGTCTTTTCCCGAGAACGCGCCGCCGCCGTGCCTGCCCATTCCGCCGTATGTGTCCACAATTATTTTTCTGCCTGTCAGCCCGGTATCGCCTTCAGGGCCGCCGACCATGAACTTGCCGGTTGGGTTGATATGTATCTTCGTGTTCTTTGTAATCATTTCTTTGGGGATGACCGGGTCTATGACGTGCTTTTTGATGTCAGCGCGCAGTTTTTTGATGTCCACTTCAGCGTGCTGGTTTGATATGACTATGGCCGAAACTTCCACGGGCTTTCCGTTTTCATACCTTACCGATACCTGGGACTTGCCGTCGGGGCGCAGGTAAGTGATGATTTTTTTTCTCCTGACTTCTTCCAGCCTTTCGACCAGCTTGTTCGCGTACATTATGGGCCACGGCATGAGCTCTTTTGTCTCGTTGGTCGCGTAGCCGAACATCATGCCCTGGTCGCCGGCTCCTTCTTCCTTGTTTCCTTTTTTCCCGCCGGCGTTGGTGACTCCCTGGCTTATGTCGGGTGACTGTTTGGAAATCGATATGAGTATGTTGCAGCTGTACGGGTCTATGCCGTCTTCCTTTGTTTTATATCCTATCTCCAGGAGCGTGTCGCGTACTATCTTCTGGAAATCCAGCGTCGCGGTAGTCGTTATCTCTCCGGCTATGACCACTATGCCTTTGGCGAGCAGTGTTTCGCATGCTACCCTGCTTTTTGTGTCCTGCCTTAATATCTCGTCCAAAACCGCGTCCGAGATCTGGTCCGCCACTTTGTCAGGATGACCGCATGTAACTGATTCCGATGTAAAAATCCCGTCTTTTACTTCCATTTATTTGTTCCTCCTTAAGGAAAATTTGTAAAGTAAATTTACGAAATTATATCACAGGGGGATGTGTATTTCCATAAAAATTTTACTTTAATCAGGTACTTGATTTGAGACTTATTAAGCGCAAATTTGTAAAATAGTTAAAGATGTTTTGACAAAAAGGCTGATAAGCCTTATAATTGTGATTAATTAAACGTCAAAAACACGCAGGGGTGTTATGGGCAAATTATCATACTTGGTTCTTTCAATTTTGCTTTTCACGCCTGTATCGTCATATGCGCTTGTAAACGGCGATTTTGAGACAGGCGATCTTTCAGGCTGGACCGTCAGCTTAAGCTTGTACGGCGGCCCTTCTGTAAGTATTGTTTCCCCTGGAACAGCTTTGTGGACAAACGGCGGATTAAACATGGTGCATTCGGGCAAATATGCCGCCATGCTTTATTCCGGTGTGAATGATTCATACCATGCCGATTGGGCCAGGATAGAGCAGGCTGTCACCGTGCCCCCCGGCCAAAATATGCTGGAGATGTGGTTTGCCGCAGTAATAAACTTCAATCATTTTTCAGGCGGGGTATACGGGGATGATACTTACGTTCTTTTCGAGGTGTTGGATCCCGTAGGCGGAACCATATACAGCCAGCGTTTTTCGTCATTTGATAATGCGGCGGCCTTAATTGACGATACTCCGGGCGATGACTGGAAATACCTCCCCTGGCAGCAGATCACTGTACCCTTAAGTTCATATGAAAACCAGACCCTTACTGTCAGGTACACAGCTTATGACTGCAACTTCGGCGGCCATTTTTCATACGGTTACATAGACGACCTTCGTTTTGTCATACCGCCCTCACCCACCCCCACATTCACGGTCTCGCCCACTATTACGGAAACTCATACAATTACCCCGACATTCTCGGTGACAGATACTTATACAGTAACACCCACCTGCACTCCTTCATATACAGCCACCCCGACCTTCACTCCCACATATACAAACACATTTACGGCAACGATAACTCCTACAACCACGCCGACTTTTACGCCTACTTTCACAAACACCCCCGTGCCTTTTGTTTTTAAAATAAAGGGCTCTTTCCCAAACCCTTCGGTATATAACTCTCATATAGTTTACTATTTAAGCCGCGACGCGCATGTCACCATGCAGGTTTTTGACGTGTCAGGCGAAAAGGTGCGATTTAATGAGATGGAAGGTTACGGGGGGTATAATGAATGGTTCTGGGACGCCAGTAACCACGCTGTTAAGCCTGTTGCCAGCGGGGTATTCATAATAAAAGGGACGGCTGTTGACCCTATATACGGCGGTAAATACATTGACTGGTGTAAAGCGGCGATCACAAAGTAGATTTAAATCACGGATACCGTATTAAGTATCTTTACTTCCTCCGCGTACGCTTTCATTTTTTCAGCGAATTCGGCTATAATTTTCTCAAGGGACACTGATGAAAAAAAAATTGATTCTGCTGTGTTTTGTCTTATTGCCGGCCGTGTACGCGTGCGCCGCCATAGACAACAAGGGCACCGATTTCTGGATATGCTTCCCCGCTACCAATCATCTCTCGGGCGGCGGGGTAAAAACCCTTAACATAACCGGGAATACTGCCACAACCGGAAATATAAGCATACCCGGGCTGGGCTATACCCAGGATTTTACAGTGACGCCCGGAGTCATGACATCCATAACACTGCCCCTGGCTGCCGAGCCTTTGGATACTGTCGGGGAATCCATAACCAATGTGGGCATACATGTAACATCAGCTGACAGCATAGCGGTATACGGATTAAGCTGGCTGTTAGCCATCGCGGACGCTTATCTCGCGCTTCCCGTCCCGTCGCTTGGCAACGAGTATATAGCAGCCACATATAAAAACTCCCCGGGACTTCCGGGAAGTGAATTTGCGGTCACTGCCTGCCAGGACAACACCACATTAACAATAACGCCTTCAACTGCCACCGGAGGGCACGCGGCAGGCGTGCAGTACAACATAGTTTTGAACCAGGGCCAGGTATACCAGCTTTTAAACGGTGACGCCTCAGGCGACCTTACGGGTTCCATCGTGCTTTCGGACAAACCAGTTGCGTTTTTCGGCGCGCACAGGTGTGTTCTTATTCCGCAAAACATACAGACATGTGATTATATTGTGGAGCAAATTCCTCCGGTACCTTCCTGGGGAACAGAATTTGTGAGCATACCGCTTCAGGGCAGGATGAACGGCGATACTTACAGGATCGTGGGGTCGCAGGATAATACATCGGTATATATAAACGGTGTCCTGGTTTCCCTGAACAGGACGCAGTTTTATGAAAATATTTACAGTGTTCCCCTGCATATAACCTCGGATAAACCCGTGATGGTCATGCAATACGCAAACGGTTCGCAATATGACGGCCAATTGGGTGATCCTTTTATGATGTATATACCGCCCATAGAACAGTATTTAAACAGCTATACCGTGATAAACCCGGATATTAATTTTACCCTGAATTATTTAAACCTGCTCGTGCCTGATTCTGAAACAAGCGCCGTAAACCTGGACGGAACAAACGTTCCTGCATCAAGTTTTTTTCCGGTAGGTGCAACCGGCTACTCCGGCGCCCAGATCCCTGTCAATATCGGCACGCATAACGTATCAAGCCTGCTGCCTTTCGGTATTTTTATATACGGCTGGGGTGACTATATTTCATACGGTTATACCGGCGGTATGTCCTTAAGCGACCTGCAAAAAACCGCCACTGTAACACCTACTATAACACCGACCTGGACCTTTTCTGCCACAGCCTCGTCCACACCTTCCAGAACGCCGACCTTTACCATAACGCAAACCCACACTTCAACTTACACGCCGACATATACACAAACCGCAACTCCTACAACCACGCCGACTTTTACGCCTACTTGCACAAACACCCCCGTACCTTTTGTTTTTATAATAAAGGGCGCATTCCCAAACCCTTCGGTATATAACTCGCACATAGTGTACTATTTAAGCCGCGACGCGCATGTCACCATGCAGGTTTTTGACGTGTCAGGCGAAAAGGTGCGATTTAATGAGATGGAAGGTTACGGGGGGTATAATGAATGGTTCTGGGACGCCAGTAACCACGCTGTTAAGCCTGTTGCCAGCGGGGTATTCATAATAAAAGGGACGGCTGTTGACCCTATATACGGCGGTAAATACATTGACTGGTGTAAAGCGGCGATCACAAAGTAGATTTAAATCACGGATACCGTATTAAGTATCTTTACTTCCTCCGCGTACGCTTTCATTTTTTCAGCGAATTCGGCTATAATTTTCTCCGGATACGGTGCTGTGTTTTTCATGCCTGGGTCATAAGTTTTTGTATTATCATACTGTTGTACCGTGAATCTTTTCGCGCCATTGACCATACTGCCAATCTTGTGCGCGTCTTCCATATCCACATACCCCGGCACCACGGTTGTGCGGAACTCGTAATCAATCCCCGAACCCATGATCATGGCGGCTGATTCTTTTATTTTTTCAAGATCAACTTTGACGCCGCAGGCTTCCGAATATTTTTCAGGTGCGGCTTTTATGTCCATGGCTATGTAGTCAATGAGTTTTTTATCCATAAGTTCTTTTAATGCCTGCGGCCTGTAGCCGTTAGTGTCGAGCTTTACAAACAGGTTCAGGCTTTTTAGTGCGGCGGCAAACTGCGGAAGGTCAAGTTGGAGTGTGGGTTCCCCGCCTGTGATAGTAACTCCTTCTATGAATCCCGATCGCTCGGCCAGATCAACGAGTATGGCGTCCGTGTCCAATACATCATTATTAACGGTCACAAGCAACGGGTTATGGCAGAAAGCGCATTTGAAATTGCAGGGAGAAGTGTATATGATGGAACAAACCTTGCCCGGATAATCGACAAGCGAGACGCCTTCAAAACCGTTTATCTGCATGAAACTCCCTTCCATAGAGGCGGGCAGCATAATATGCTGCCCCTACAAAATCTTACCAGTATATTACTGCGCGATTACTGCCGTTACTTCCGCTGCCTTTGCCTCATATGTAACCCTGTCCGCGAACTCTTCCTGCTTGCCGTTATTCCACTGTTTTACCGGCCTGAAGTAACCCACTATCCTCGAGTACACTTCGCATTCGGTCCCCTTAACATTCGCAAGTTCGTTCTTCAACTCTTCAATTTTCAGAATCAGTTCTGACCTTTCCGCCATTTTGCTCCTCCTTATTATTTTTTATATGCCACAATTAATATTTGTCAGACCAGCTGCGCTTCCAGTGTCTCAATCTCTTTTCTTAATTCTTCCTCCCTGTTTTCCCTGCACACGGGGCAGTCAAAGTGCTCGCCCGCTATATAACCGTGCGCCGGGCATACGGAAAATGTCGGCGTTATAGAGTAGTAAGGCAGGTGAAAACGCTCCGAGACTTTCCTTACAAGCGTTTTTGTGGCCTCAATTGACGTCAATCTTTCGCCCAGGAATATGTGGAACACAGTGCCTCCGGTATACCTGGTTTGTATGGGATCCTGGTGCTCAAGCGCGCGGAATACGTCGCGTGTGTGGAACACAGGCAGCTGTGTTGAGTTCGTATAGTATGGTTCTTTGGCGCCCATGGCTTTTATGTCGGGATATTTTTCCCTGTCAATTTTCGCGAGCCTGTAGGAAGTGCCTTCGCCGGGCGTGGCCTCAAGATTATACATGCTTCCTGTCTCGTCCTGGTAAGTTATAAGGCGGTCCCTCATGTATTCGAGCACTTCAACCGTAAAAGCCGTGCCGTCTTCCGTCGAGATATCTTTGTCCATGAAGTTAAGGCAGGACTCATTCATGCCGATCAATCCTATTGTGGAGAAATGATTCTTCCAGAACACGCCTTCCCTCTCCCTTATACCCCCGAGATAATGTTTGGAGTAGGGATAAAGCCCCTGGTCGGTTAATTTTTCCAGCATTTTTCTTTTAATCTCGAGCGAGTCTTTTGCCGTATCCATGAGATACGCAAGTTCGGTAAAAAAACCTTCCTTGTTCCCTTTATATTTGTAACCCAGGCGCGGCATGTTTATGGTGACAACGCCGATCGAACCGGTCAGCGGATTTGAGCCGAAAAGGCCGCCCCCGCGTTTGCGCAGTTCCCTGTTGTCAAGCCTCAAGCGGCAGCACATGGAGCGCGCGTCCTCGGGTTTCATATCCGAATTTACAAAATTCGCGAAATACGGTATGCCGTACTTGGCCGTCATTTCCCATACAGCGTCGATTTCTTTTGAATCCCAGTCAAAATCTTTTCCTATGTTATATGTTGGTATGGGGAAGGTAAATATCCTTCCCTTGGAATCGCCTTCAAGCATGACCTCAGCGAAGGCCCTGTTTATCATGTACATTTCCTTCTGATAGTCGCCGTATGTGGAGTTCTGTATTTCCCCCCCGATCATTACCGCCTCGTCCTTCATGTTTCCCGGGACAACCAGATCCATGGTAATGTTTGTAAACGGCGTCTGGAACCCGACCCTGGTGGGTATGTTCATATTAAATATAAACCGCCTCATTGACCTTTTTACTTCCTCAAATGAGAGTTCGTTATGCCTGATGAAAGGGGCAAGCAGGGTATCAAAGTTCGCAAATGCCTGCGCGCCGGCCGCTTCGCCCTGCAAAGTGTAGAAAAAATTGACTATCTGGCCGAGCGCGGATTCCAGATGGGTGGGCGGCGCTGATTCTATCTTGCCTTCCACCCCGCCAAAACCGCGGAATAAAAGGTCACGCAGATCCCATCCGCAGCAATAAACAGAAAGCAGGCCGAGGTCATGCAGATGAAGCGAACCGTCGGTATGCGCCTGCCTGATCTCAGGCGTGTAAATCTTGTTAAGCCAATAGGCCGAAGTGACGATAGATGATACGTGGTTGTTAAGGCCCTGAAGGGAAAAACTCATGTTTGAGTTTTCCTTTATCCTCCAGTCAATCTTCCTTATGTAATCGTCAATTAAAGTAGTTGAGTCTTTAAGAAGATTCTTAACATCCCTCATCTTATTATGCTGGTCACGGTATAGTATGTATGATTTCGCGATTGCTGTCTGCCCGTTGTTAATAAGCGTGGTTTCAACCAGATCCTGGATATTTTCCACGGAAGGTATCTTGCCGTCCTTGTAGATCACGTTCACAATGGAGGCCACCTGGTCGGATATCTTTTCTGCTTTGTCCCTCTCGTAGTTATTATTGACTTTGAAAGCTTTGAAAATAGCTTCGAGTATTTTACTCTGGTCAAATGGGTCAACACGGCCGTCCCTTTTTCTTATGTATCCTACTTTTGTCATTAAGCCTTCCTCCCAATTCTTTTTTTCAGATGTACATTTTAGCCGTGTTTTTTGGAATAGACGCGCATTTTAGCCGTGTTTTTTGGAATTGTCAAGTTCAAAAACCGTATATGTTGACATTTTATTTTCCATGGCCACAATATATGGTATAGGTAATGAAATGTCAAGTATAATAAAGTCATATATATTGTATGAGGAAGTATATATAAGCGTGTGTTTACGCTATATATTGTGTGTTATCGTTAAATAACCCCTTTGTTTATGCTATGTTTGAATAGTACCAATTTTGTTAAAGTGTTAGTTTAACCATCCCTTTTTATATCTATACTAACAGGCTGTTTTTATCCATATTTTAAAGGGTTTTACGGTTTTGTATACCACAAGAGCCTTTTATCTCAAAAGTTATCCACATTACAGTGTTAGGGATGGTTAACAAAGATTTTTTATGTTTTTTTGTTTACAACGATATTGTAAGGTAGGTGTATAAACCGTTGTGATGGATGATTATTGATGAACATGCACCCTTGCCCGCCTTTACCTTTTGACACCTCTTCTGCTATAGTGTAATATGCAACTATCAAACTTACTGGAGGTTTAAAATGGCTGACATGGAAAAAACAAAGGAAGAATACTCAAAGTACCTGTCCAAGATCTCAAACCGCGCGGGTGTAAAGGAACTTGCCGCATACCTTGAAAAACACGGCCTGTTTAAAGCCCCTGCCTCAACCAAGTACCACCTGTGCATTGAAGGCGGACTCTTAATACACTCTGTAAACGTGGTAAGGCTGGCCCTTGAATTAAAAGAAAAACTCATGCCTGAAAAACCGGAAGAATCCGTCATCCTGTGCGCGTTGTTCCACGATGCCCATAAAGTAACGGACGGTTTCGGCCATAATACCTATGATAAGAATAATACTGCCACATCAGACAAACAGCCCTACTTCTGGAACACCAAACAGTTTGGATACGGCGGAGGCCATAAATCCGCGCTTATAATATCGAAGTTCGTGGACCTAACGCAGGACGAACTCCAAGCAATAGCCTACCACGACGGACCGTTCGTGCCTGCATGGGACGACATAAAGTCTGATCCGTACCCGCTCACCTTAATGATCCATTACGCGGACATGTGGAGCACGTGGATAGTGGAAAAAACGAAATCGCGGAAATACGATGGGAAGTTTTTGGAGGATTTAAAAACGGAGTTATTTTAAGGACAGTTCGGGGTTCGGAATTCGGAGTTCGGAATTATAGGCTGTCCATGCCTGTTGTCTGTCATTCGCATTTCAACTTCGAACTTCGAACTTCGAACTCCGAACTCCGAACTCCGAACTCCGAACTCCGAACTCCGAACTCCGAACTTCCCCGCCCCTACTCCTCCAGCTCAAAAAATATGTCGTTCCTCGCCTTTTTCAGCTCTGCCTCGAACTTTGTCATGGCCTCAGGCGACACCCTGACCGTCTTGTCCGGGCCGTCTAACGGCCTTATATAGTACTTGCCGTGGCTTTGTTCATAGTTGATGTCAAACTCCGTGATCGTCGGAGCTGACCTGTCAAACTGGTATAATATAAGTTCCCATGGCATTTTTTCCGTTTCAAAGATCTTCTGCTCCCTGCCCTTGTCCTTTTTATCATAACTGTTGTACATAAGCGTGAACTTGGTATCTTTCTTTTTCACCCCGTCGTTTACCATCACAAATATCTTCGGCAGTTCATTGCGCTTTAAGCTTTTCACGGTCAGGTAAACCTTTGGGGTATAGTTGTATGCGAGGTCTATCTGCAAAATACCCCTGTATTTTTTTCCCTTCTGCACCACATCTATGGACAGCGTCTGTCTGTATATATCCGCGTTATCCTCGACTTTTTCCAGGCTTTTATGTATCCTGTACGGGATTATCATTTCATTAACGCCGTCATTGTTTAGGTCCGCGTAAATTATGTAACCTCCCGCATCCCCGTTGCCCGGATTAAAAAATACAACAGGCGCTTCGTCCTTATCCGCGTATTTCTGTGCCATGGCAAACTGCCCGCCCTTTATATAACCGCAGAATAATACAGACGGAAATAAAACGACAGCCGCAATTATGGTTAAAATTGTTTTTTTCATGCTCCTTAAACCTCCTTTTAATGTATCTAAAACATTTAGTGTTATACCGATATTATAAAGGAAAAAGCCCGTGTAATCAAGGGCTGTTGGATGATAATGGTACATAAACAAATTCATTAAAGAGCCTCGATTTAGCCCGCCCTTCATGGTTTCCCTTGGGCTAATACTCCAGTTCCACCCTCGCCGACAGCATCCTGCCCATTGCCGGAATACCAGGAGTTTCTTCAAAGTACCAGTTCAGTGTATTTTCGGACTTTAAAGACAGTTCCACGCCATCCACTATCTTGCGGCTTAAGGTTATGTCAAGTCCGTGGAAAGCATCGTTTCTGTTTATGTAATTTTTGTAAATATAGTCAGCTTTTACCTTTATGCTTAAGACCTCAAAATCAACCGACGCGTTTAACTTGTTCCTCAGATACGTCAGGCCGTACTTTGATATGAATTCCTCGGACCTGTAGGAATCAAGATATGTATAACCCAGTTTCAGTTCCGCAAAATCAAGGTTTAAACCCGTTGTGGCTGTAAACCCTGCAGTATTGACTTTCCCTATATTTTTTATCTTCCATACAGTGTCGCTTGCATTATCCTTTCCCCAGTCGATAAGGTCGGATGACATCCTGTAAAAGGCGGATAAGCCGAACTTAAAGGCCCCTGTTTCGATATCCGCGCCTCCGCTGTACTCTACGCATCTCTCGGCTTTCAGATCCGGGTTCCCGTGGTTATAAGGGTCATTATAATACAACTCCGTGAAATCAGGGTACCTTACCGAAGTGCTGTAACCGGCATTTAACTTTAAAAACGGCGTTACTTTTACCACAGCCGCGATTGACGGCATAAAATCATAGGAAGAATATATATCGTATTTTTCAGCCGCCGCGTTTAAGTTGGCCGTTATATTATCCATTATGGAAAAACAGCCGTTTAACAGCAGTTCATTTTTATCCCTGTAATGATTGCCAAGCCTCGCGCTTTGTATCTCTTCCCTCTGCAAATCATACTTTGCGCTTAAAACATTTCCTTTATTGACCGCCCACTCGTATTTCAGGTCAGCGCCGTAAAAAGACGTGTTGTGCCTGTTTTCATAGTAAGACGGATCGTCCCTTCTTAACACAAACAAGTCATAGTGCGATTTATAATACGCCGAGAAATTCAACGGCTGGTTTTTTAACGCGGTAAAGCTTATAAATTTGGATACAAGGTACTCCCATGAAGCGTTATTCAGCAGCGGGGTATAAAAATCATATGCCCCATATGCAGTTTCCCCGTAACCCAGGCTTAAGCCGTAAGACTTGTCATACTCGAGGTTTAAAAGCGTGGTATTTTTGTAATAATCAGTGTCATAATGATATCCGTCCGACGAGCTTCTCTCCCCTGAAAAATCGATCACCAGGTCAGAGAGCTTCCTTATATAAGACAGCCCGTAATACTGCGTATTATAAGTTTCGTATTCAGCCCGCGCTTTATACGTATCCTTGTCATACTTGGGCGTTTCTATGTTAATAAGCCCCGTAAACCCGGCCGAACCTATGGATGAATTGGCGTTTTTTACCACAGTAATGCTTCCTATACTGATAGCGGGCACGGGTATGTCCAGGTTAAAATGCCCTGTCTGCAGGTCATTTACTTTAATACCGTTAAATAGTATGGCAGTCTCTTCAAATGTTCCGCCATTTATGGAAACATCGTTGAGAACAGCCGCAAAACCCTTTGTGGCAATGTTTATGTCCGATACCTTGGACAACAATCCCGCTATGCTGTCGGGCTTTGAGGCTTTCACGTCGGCCTGGGTCATCTTATAATCATAAACATAGTTCTCCGTCTCAGGCTCCACCAAGATCTGCATGATGGCAAGAGCCGGAAGGACCGATAAAACAACCGCCATAATTGATAATAAAAAAAATTTCATTTTACCTCCTTTGTTGTTTGATTCAATTTACATATCTGCGTAGGGTCGCCGCGTCCAGTCCGCCGAAGCCTATGCGAAGGCGGATGCGACGCTAAGTCGCGGGCTTTTGTATTCAAATTAAATACCGGCTCCGGTTAAACCAAAATCTTAAAAGCCTGCATTTCGGGTGCCACAGCCCGACTTCGCACAAGCGCTTCTTCGGGCAAGCCGTAGCACCCCTGCGCCCCAGGCATTGCGCCGTTATAAAACAAAAAACCTTCTTCCCGATTTTCCGGGTCGAAGGTTTCGCATTGGGTTATTATTTTAAGTCTCCGGCCCCTCGCCCTTGTTAAATTTCCGTTCTTTCAAAACCTGCCCCTTTTTATTATATGTTTTGATACTGACGAGATATCCCTCGTCATATGTATGCTCTTCTTTCAGGGTTTTATCCACGTAGTATTTCACGATCCCATCAATGGTTTCCCCGTATTTTTTTATAGTCCCGTCCGCGCCCTTGGTCCAGCGGGCTATTTCCCTGCCGTTTTTATAGAACACTTCTATTTCCCCGGTTGTGATGGACACTATTTCCGCGAATATTTTGTCCTGCAGGAGGTTGCCGTTTTCCGCATAGGTTTTAAGCCTTATCATCTGGTCATTTCCGAAACGGCCTTCCTTCCACTTGGAACCCGACGGATAATAAAGTATGTAGGACCCGCTCTTCTGGCTGTTCACGTAGTTTTTTGCCACCATTACCTGCCCGTTTTCATAGAACTCCGATACCTCTCCGTCAGGCACCTCGCCGAATAATTCATAACGCTTTAATACCCCGTCCTTGTTGAGCACCTCTATGGCGTAGACCTCCATGCCCGACTTGGTCTTGACGGATTTGTCTTCGGAAAAAAAACTGAGTTTGTATGTCGTGTTTCCTTCTTTGTCGGTCCCGAGTATGGCTGTTTTCTGGGTCATTTTCATGTTAAATTTTTTGACGGGTTCTTTCTCGGCCATGACATGCCTCCATAGGTGATTTTGTGGTATTATACAACACTTAAAACCATAAATCAAACCCTTAAAAATGCCTTAAATATATCCTATTAAAAGGAATAAGCGTTGAAGCGTAAATCGCCACGGTTATCGCTATGATGACTATCTGGCGTGTTTTACCCCAGACCGAAAATATTTCTTTCATTAAAACCTCCGAGCGTTTATTGATTGCGTTGAGTTATTAAGACAAGAGACTCCCGGACAGCTTTAAGCGGTCCAGCTCACTCCCATCCCTGCTTTACTAGGTAACTTTTCAGCTTTTCCTTTTTGGCCAGGCCCGGGGCAAAGTCCTCGGCATCCTGCCTTGTTTCAAACCTTCCTACTGACAGTTTATAGAACTTCCCGGATTTTTTCACAAAAACCTCGTATTTTTTCCCGGATAATTTTTCCGCCGTCTGGTCGCAGAACCTTTTATTCGTATAAGCGCCTATCTGGACCGTGTAAAATCCCCTGGGGCCTTCCTTCTGGACCGTTTTGTGCCGCTGTTTCCCGGCAGGCATAATTGCAGGCTGTTCTAAATCAGCTTTCCCGTCCCCGGAAGGCGCGGCTTTTACAGCCTCTTCATTTGGCCCGGCTGAACCGGGATATTTAAACTTAAGGTCCGATTCCAGCATTTCCGCGCCTGATACATCGCCTGTCTTTTTCGCGGCCTCAGCTGCGTTCCTGTAAACCAGCGGCATGTATATATTTTTGTCTTTTCCCTGGGTTTTATCTATGAGCCCCCTGTACAACACGAGCGCTTTGTCGAACTTTCCGCTGTCAAACATGTGGCCCGCGTACGCCAGGTCGGCCCGGGTTTTGAAGGTAAAAAATCCCCTGGCATTATACTCGTCGTACGCTTTCTCAAATATTACCGCATCCCCCTCGGCAGCCGCGCACAGCATCAGCATATAGTAGGACCCCTCGACCCATACCATGGAAGGGAATTTTGTTATTACTATATTGAAGTAGACCCTTGCTTTTTTATAATCGCCCTGGGCATAGAACAGTTTTGCGAGGTCATACACAGCTTCTGCTTCGGACTCCGTTCCCGGAAAGCCGTTAATTACGGTATTGTAATACTTCATGGCATCCGCTGCATTTTCGGATAACTCCGCCATTCTGAGCAAAGACGCGGCTTTATACTTGCTGTCGGGAAACTTTTCCAGGAAAGACGCAAACTCTTTGGCGGCGGCGTGATAATCTTTTTTCTCAAACAATGAACTGGCTGACAAATACGCGTCTTCCTCAACCATGCCGGCATAAAAAGAACCGCATGCCGGAGCTGTGGCGCATAAAAGTAATATTAAAACGGCTGTTAATTTCCTCATTTTATTATTTCACCTTCCATTACGGCGGTTTGGGCCCTGGTAACTTTCACCCGGTAAAAATTCCCGATCATGCCCGTATCCCCCGGTATTATTACTTTTTTACTGTTGTCTGTTATGCCTTCCATCATGGTTTTTATGACCATGTTGGGACCCGTGACCAGTATCTTAACTTCACGGCCAACATACGCCTTTGTGATATCTTCGCTTATTTTTTTCTGTAATTCAAGCACATTGTTTAGGCGCTTAAGCTTTTCCTTTTCATCCACCTGGCTGTCCATAAGAGCCGCCTTTGTGCCGCGTCTTGGGGAGTATTTAAATATGTAGGACGCGTCAAAACCGGCTTTTTTCATGACTTCCAAAGTCTGCTGGAAATCCACGTCAGTCTCCCCTGGAAAACCCACAAGAATATCGGTTGTAATCGCCCCGCCCGGCATGGCCTCCCGTATTTTCCTGACCCTGCTTAAATACCAGTCAGCAGTGTAGTGCCTGTTCATCATTTTCAGTATCCTGTCGGAACCCGACTGCAGCGGCAGATGTATGTGCTTGCAGACTTTTGGCGCGGCAGCTATGGATTCAATAAGTTCGTCGGTTAAATCTTTCGGGTGGGAAGTCATAAAACGAAGCCGCTCTATCCCGGATATCTCCGCGGACTTCCTCAAAAGCCCGCTGAAATTGATCCCTGATTTTGCGTCAAGGAATGAATTGACGTTCTGCCCCAAAAACATGACTTCTTTAAAACCGTCTGATGCGAGCTGCCTTATCTCGGCCAATATCCCCTCCACGTCCCTGCTTCTTTCCCTGCCCCGAACGTACGGAACTATGCAGTAAGCGCAGTAATTGTCGCAGCCCTGCATTATGGTTATATATCCCCTGACTTTTTCATTGCGACGCAGCTTGACCGGGTACTTTTCCTCGGTAATGCCCGCGAATATCTTCTTCTTTCCCCTGTTGATGGCGGAGACTATGTTTGAAAAGTTGAATGTCCCCACCACGGCGTGAAGCCGCGGAAATTTTGCCATAAGCTCGTCCTGCATACGCTCTGCCATGCACCCGGCCACGATAACTTTTTTGTCCTTGATGGCCGCGCCTATATAACTTAAAGCCCTGTCCTCCGCGTGCTGCCGCACGCTGCATGTGTTTATGATGACGTACTCCGCGCTCTTCTCGTCGCCGGTTATTTCAAAATCATCGGCGCCAAGCACGCCCGCCATGCGCTCGGAATCATATACGTTCATCTGGCACCCGAAGGTTTTTATAAAGACTTTGGTCAAATTAATACTCCTTTTACATGATAACTTCTGCTTGCCCGCCGAAGCGTATTTGCGAAGGCGGGCTGATCAAATCTCGATTTTCGACTATCAAGATTTTTTTACTTCATAAGGTAATGCCCTTTATCCTCGCTTAACTCCACCTTTATCCCGAAAAGCCCTTCAAGGTTTTTTTTCGTCAACGCCTGTTTTTTTACCGCGTTCAGAAAAATTTTTCCTTCTTTGAGCATCACTATATTCTTTATTTCCGGTATCACATCCTGCAGGGTATGCGTGGCAATTATTACAGTCACGCCATTTTTTGCTATTTTTGACATGGTCGCCCTGAACTTGTGCACAGCCGCTATGTCCAGCGCGTTGGTCGGCTCGTCGAGCATCAGGGCCTTCGGGTTGTGCGCCAGGGCCCTTGCTATAAGCACCCGCCTTGCCTCGCCTGTGGACACTTCCGATATGAACCTGTTTTTTAAATGCCCGACATCCATGAATTCCAGGCTGTCCATTGACTTTTCAGTCGCTTTTTTGTCAGCCGTCATATCATACATGTTGGTGGTATTATAAAAACTTGAGACTACTGTCTCAAAGCATGTCACATCCGGATTTACAAGCTGCGCCATGGAGTCGGATACTATGCCGAGCTTCCCGCGCAAAGCAAGCACATCCCACACCTTTTCGCCGAATACTTCAAAAGTATTGGGTTCCATGTTGTAAGGGTATATTTCCCTCGTCATGAGCTTTATCAGCGTTGATTTTCCCGAGCCATTGGGCCCCAGTATGGCTGTATTGCCGCCGGACACTATGGTCAGGTCCACGCCGTCAAGGATCCTGGTTTTATTCCTGAGCACTGTGATGTTCTTGAATTCTATTATGTTCATGGTAACCTCATTTGCTATGAGTTTAAGAGACAATAGACTGGAGCCTAAAGTTAAACAACAGCGGAAGGTTCCTCAATCACTTCTACCTCCCGCCATGTTTCCTTTCGAGCTTTGCCATGATCTCCACATGGTAAGTCTGCGCAAACTGGTCCAAGGGCACTGCTTCGCGGAGATAATATGTTTCTTTCAGCTCTTTTATGTCCCTGGCAAAACTCGCGGGGTTGCAGGAGATGTATATTATGGTTTCCACAGAGCTTCTTTTTAGCTGTGATATTATCCTCGGGTGTATGCCTTTTCTCGGCGGGTCTATGACCACCGTGTCTATCCTGTACTGGTTCATTATTTTATCCACGGCGTCCTCTGCCCTGCCGTTCACCACTGTCACATTGTCCATGCTGTTTTTTTCCGTCATACCGAGAAGTTTCTCGGATGCATTTTCGTCTATTTCCACAACATATATTTCCCTGAACTTATCCTTTGACGGAAGCGTAAGCGCGCCTACTCCGCCGTACAGGTCAAGAACAGTCGCGCCTTTTTTTATGTTGTCGCGCACAAACGCGGCCATTTTTTCCAGCATATCGGCATTGACCTGGAAAAACGAGCCTGAATCCAGCTCAAAATCCACGCCTGCCGCTTTTTCGATAATGTATGGAAAGCCGTGAACTATCTTTTCGCTTCTGCCGAATATCTGGTTACCGGGTTCCGTGTTTATGTTTAATACCACTCCCTTTAAACCAATAAGTTTTTCCCTGAGATATTCAGCCGCTTCCCTTACAAAAGGTTTTACATCTTTAGCCGCGGCTACAAAAGTCACAAGGCTTTCTCCCTGCCGGTTAACCCTGACCGCTATATGCCTCAAATAACCACGGCCGCTTTGTTCGTCATAAAGGGAAATATCCTTTTTATTTTTGTTCAATACCTCAAGTATAAGCGCTGCTGCCTCGTTTATCCTAGGGTGCATTATGTGGCAGGTATCCACTCCTATGACTTCATGCGAGCGCGCCTTGTAAAAACCCAACTGCAGCTGGCCGTTCTGTATTGTTATTTTATATTGCGCCCTGTTGCGGTAGTAAAGCGGATTTTCGTACTTTATAAGCGGCGCTATATTTACTCCCTGCAGGCCGGAAGTCTTATCAAGCATGAATTTTATGAACTTGACCTTATGCTCTACCTGGGACGAGTACTTTATATTCATCCAGTCGCAGCCCCCGCATTTCCCAAAAAACCTGCATATTGGTTCCACATATAACGGCGATTGGGTTATAGTGCGGACGATCCTGCCTGAGGCAAAGTTCTTTTTTAATTCCGTTATCAAAACCCTCTCAACGCTGCCTGGTATTCCGTAAGGCACGAATACGGTAAATCCCTTATAGCGCCCCACACTGTCCCCGCCATAGGCGAGGTCCTCTATCCGCAAGTCTATTTCCTGCCCCGCGTGCACCGGGGGCTTTACTTTTCCTTCGTGTTTCATTCGTTGCTCCTGTTGTAATTTAACAACTTTTTAAATCCTGCGTTAGAGAGGTAGCAAGCTCTCTCTAACTAAATATTGAATTTTACCGTTTCTATTCCTGTCTAACCGCTGACAACCACAAATACCGGGCTGCATATTTACTTTTTAAGTCCCGGCGGCACCCATATACTTATAATACCGGCCGGCCGATACTTAAAAAGTAAATATGCGGCCCGGTATAAAACTTACGCGATTTAAAAAGCCTGCGTCGGACAGCCCCATCAAGGCTGCCGCCTGTTGTATTAATACCTCTTGTCCCGTCGCAGCAACGCCGGGACTTGAGCGGGTATTGGTGGTTGTAATTGTTTTTCGTCGCGCAAGATCCTCAAAACAAACAACCACCAAATAAAAAAAGACAGGCCATAAGCCTGTCGTATGTACCGTTATGTTCGATCTTTGGTGTTTCTTTGCCTTTTGCGACAGGCACTTAATTGCCTAATAATTATATCATAAATTTTCGGTTTTTATTTACACTTTATTTTAATTTTTGTTTGTTTTCAGCACAAGCCTTATTGAACTCATCAATTGAACTTATATAGTTTGTTTTAGCGTCATTAAGGTCCATGCCCCCGCGGATGAAGAAGAAATCCAAGGAAACAAACGCCAGCCCGGTAATAATTTCATAGGTCTGGGCTCCTCCCTGCATTCGCATTGCAGACCCGAATGTAAGTACCATTCCCGTGACCATCAAAAGGCATGAAACCAGAATTGCCGTCGTACTGAATTTATAGTCCAAAATACTTTCCTTTGCTTTCTCGGATAATTTAAAACTTTCGGGATTTAAAGACAGGATATAATAGGAGTTTACGCCGTTCACATCACCTTTTTCAATCTCTTTTGTGGTGTCAAGGTCGATAGATCCGTCCGGATTTTCATACGTGATCGAGTAACCGCAGCCTTTTTTGCTGTCTGTCCCATATTTTACACTAAAAGACGCACATCCATTTAAAAGTATTGCAAGAATAAGAAGATAGAGAATTGTTTTTTTCATTTAGCCCCTAAAGCCCGAAATCTGATTTTAACCGATCTTCTTCCTTAATAACTCATTGACCATCTGAGGATTTGCTTTGCCGCCGGTTTGTTTCATTACTTGGCCGACCAAAAAGCCTAAACCGGCCGCTTTTCCGCCTTTTATCTCTTCAACCACCTTGCTATTCGCCGCGATGACCGTGTCCACTGCGCTTTCTATTGCACCTGTATCCGTTATCTGAACCAATCCTTTTTCCTTAACTATCTTATCTGGGGCGTCCCCGGTATTGAACATCTCCTCAAATACTGTCTTTGCTATCTTTCCGCTTATGGTGGCGTTCTTTATAAGTCCTATCATCTTCGCCAGATCCTCAGGCAATATTTTTACCTCTGATATTTTTTGCAGGCCTGCCGCGTTCATCCTGGCGAGCAGGTCCCCCATGATCCAGTTGGAAGCAAGTTTCGGTTCCCCGGACATTTTGGCTGTTTTCTCAAAGTACGCTGCTGTTGCCTGATCTGCCGTCAGGACTCCTGCGTCGTATTCGGGTATTGCGTATTCTTTCACGAACCTTTCCGTCTTCTGCATGGGAAGTTCGGGGATCTCTTTTTTTATTTTCTGCCTGTATTCCTCCGAAATAACTATTGGCGGTATGTCGGGCTCCGGGAAGTACCTGTAATCATTTGAACCTTCCTTGGAGCGCATTGCAAAAGTCCTGTTCTTTTCCGGGTTCCACAGCCTGGTTTCCTGTATGATGGCTTCTTTTTCTTCCACTGCTTTTATCTGCCTTTCCACTTCGTACTCTATGGCTTTCTGCACGTTCTTAAATGAGTTCATGTTTTTTATCTCGACTTTTGTACCGAACTGCTTCGCGCCTTTTTCCATGACGGAAACATTGGCGTCGCAGCGCAAAGAGCCTTCTTCCATGTTGCAGTCTGACACGTCTATGTATTCGAGTATTGACTTTATTGAAGTAAGATAGAGGTATGCTTCCTCGGGTGTTTTCATTTCAGGCTCGGACACTATTTCTATCAGGGGCACGCCGCCCCTGTTATAATCAACAAGCGATTCCTCGGCATCGCCTATCTGCCCTGATTTTGTCAGGTGCAGTAGCTTGCCCGCGTCCTCTTCCATGTGCAGCCTTGTAATGCCTATTTTTTTCCTCGTGCCGTCCTTTTTCACTATCTCAAGCGCGCCGTTCACTGCTATAGGCATGTCATACTGCGATATCTGGTATGCTTTCGGCAGGTCGGGGTAGTAGTAATTTTTCCTGTCAAACTTGGATTTATCGGCTATGGTGCAGCCCAAAGCCAGCCCTGCTTTTACGGCCCTGTAAAGCACGCCTTCATTAAATACAGGCAGGCTTCCGGGCAAGCCCAGGCAGTTCGGGCATATGTACGTGTTCGGCTCTGCGCCGAACTCGTTCTTGCACCCGCAGAATATCTTGGTTTTTGTGTTGAGCTCCACGTGCACCTCGAGCCCTATGACTGTTTCGTATTTGTCAGCAGCGTTCATGTTTTTGAATATGCCTCTTTTATTTTTCTTTTTCTTCTTCCTCGGCCGGCTCTTCTTTTTTGAACTCGCCGGTCTTGCCTTCCCACTCGTCTTCGGAGAGTATCACAAGCGGTTTGTCGGAATAGTTTGCCGTATCCACGCCTTCGGTGTCAATATCATCCGAGCCGCAAACAGCGCACTGCACCGAGGTTTCCATGTCGCCCGAGTCTTTCTGGTTATACCTTGTAAAAGTTCCGCCTGTAAATTCCCACAATTCGAGAGGCTTGTAATCCGTCACCATCATTAAAAATCCGGCTTTGTTTCCACAGGTCCTGCAGTTCATTTTGTTCCTCCTTGAAATATTTTAATTATAAGTTTGCTCTTTTTTCATGCCAGTCTGTCTTAGTCTGGTAAAAATTTGTCAGGTCATATATTTTCTGCTCCGCAAAAGGCGCGGCCAAAACCTGCATGCCGATCGGCAGCCCTGCGGCGTCAAACCCGGCCGGCACTGATATGCCCGGCAGACCTGCCATGTTCGGGGCTATGGTAAATATGTCGGACAGATACATGGTTAAAGGGTCGGCTGCTTTTTCGCCTATTTTGAATGCCGTAGTAGGCGAAGTGGGGGTAAGTATGACATCCACTTTTTCAAAAGCTTTGTCAAAATCATTCTTTATAAGAGTCCTGACTTTCTGCGCTTTTTTATAGTAAGCGTCATAGTAACCCGATGAGAGGACATATGTCCCGAGCATTATCCTGCGTTTTGTTTCCTTGCCAAACCCTGCCCGCCTGCTTTTTTTGTACATGTCTATCAGGTTATCAGCCGAAGTATCGCGCAACCCGTACTGGACACCGTCAAAACGCGCGAGGTTGGACGAGGCTTCAGCCGGAGCCACCACATAGTAAACGTCAAGTGCGTAATCGGTATAAGGCAGGCTGATTTCCTGTATCGTCGCGCCATTAGCTTCAAGCAGTTTTACTGCTTCCATTATCTTGGCCTTCACCTGTTTGTCCATGCCGTCTATCATATATTCTTTGGGCAATCCTATTACCATGCCCTTAATATCTTTTCTTAAGTTGCTGTCATAGTCAGGCACGTCAATGGGCGCGGAAGTGGAATCTTTTTTATCTATCCCGGCCAGATATTTTAAAAGTATCGCATTGTCCTTCACAGTTTTTGTCATGGGCCCTATCTGGTCCAGGGACGATCCAAAAGCAATAAGCCCGTACCGTGAAACCCTGCCATATGTGGGCCTGAGCCCGGTGACATTGCATAATCCCGCAGGCTGTTTGATTGACCCGCCAGTATCAGATCCCAAAGCCGCGACGCACATATCAGCCGCCACAGCCGCGGCAGACCCGCCCGAAGACCCGCCCGGCACCCTGGATAAGTCCCATGGGTTGCAGGTTGTCTGGTAAGCCGAATTTTCAGTGGATGAACCGAATGCGTACTCGTCCATGTTTAATTTGCCTGTAAATATTGCACCGGCCTCGATAAGATTTTTCAAAGCCGTCGCCGTATAAGGCGGCTTATAGCCTTCAAGCATTTTCGAAGCGCAGGTTGTGTTAAACCCTTCAAGGCACATATTGTCCTTGATGCCTATGGGTATGCCGGTCAGGTCCGTGACATTATCATTTTTCATAATCCTGTCCCCGGCCTTTTTCGCCATATCATAAGCCAGGTCTTTAGTAAGCATAAGATAAGCCTTGACCTTGGAATCGACAGATTCAACGCGCTTATAAACGCTGTCAAGTATGTCGGAAGGCTTTATCTTCTTCTCTATCAGCTGTTTGTGCAGCTGTTCTATTGTCTGTTTGTTAAGTTCCATATTCACCTATATAATCTTAGGCACTTTAAACCCGTTATTTTCTATCGAAGGAGCGGCCTTAAATACCTTCTGCCTGTCGACCGAAGGCTCTACTTCGTCTTTCCTGAAAACGTTCTTCATGTCCATGACGTAATATGTAGGCTCCACATTATCCGTGTTAAGCTTGGACAAACGGTTAACGTGTTCCAGTATGTCTGAAAGCTGTTTTGTGTATTCGTCAGCTTCAGCCTCTGTAATCTCCAACCTTGAGAGATGGGCTATGTATTCAACGTCTTTTCTGGTGATGGCCATGCCTTTAACTCCTGTTTGTTCTTTGTTCTTTGTTCTGTGTTAGCAAAATTCGTGCCAGTTTAAAGCATAGTAAATTTATCACAAGAAATGGGCTTTTTCAAGGAGTTTTTAGATAAAATAAATACGCATTGCGGATTTCTTTGTCCGGGTGAGAAGATTTCGTAGAGAGGGGGCTTTAGACCTGAGCTTGTCGAAGGTTGCTCCCTCTCACTGCCGGCTTTAGGGCCATCGGCATTTCCCCCGTCCCGGTTTAGAGGGGGCAAGCCCCCTCTCTACGAAATCTAAAGCGACTTCACATGAGCCTGCGAGCCGTGTCATGTACCTGAGCTACTGCGAATGGTACATGATGACCAAGCCCGCAGCAATAGACCCTGCATTCTTTCGGCCGTGTGGAAGGAAAAAGGGAAAGAAAAATGGGTCAAACCTTGAGTTGATACTTTATATCATATGTCAACTCTCAACTCAAGGTTTGACCCACCACCACCCACTTCTTTCATCACGGATTAGAACACAAATTTCAAATCCGCAAGGATATTGGTATAACTATTTACGGTCGAATGCTGCGCGATAAACGGGCAATAGATCACGCCGATATCACAGAGGAAATTATTCAATTCAATGCCGAGTCCGGCCGTATAATCGAGTTCATAGAAATAACCGAACGATTTATTTACGCCATTCTGCCTGGCGCCAAGCCTTATATCAAATATCTTCATTACCGTCCACTCTACGCCGCCTCCGTAAGACTCGGTCCTTGTGTGCGAGATGTCATTATCGGAATAGATGTCATTCTTGATATATTCAATTGGTATCAGGAGCCCCGGCAGTGAAAGCGCAATGCCGAAATCCTCATTATAATCCGGGTCAAGATACCGCACTTTTGCCGAGGCAACCAGGTAATCCGTCACAAAATAGTTTGCCTTTCCGTTAAAATCGAACCTTGCCCCGTCTATACCGGTTATATCATAATTATGTTCGCTTTTTACCACAAATCCCCTGCCCGCGCTTATTACAATACCGGCTTTTTTTCCCGGCTCAATAAATGAAAAACCGATATTTGCCGTTATTAATTTGTTGTATTCTTTATCAAATATGGCCATCATAGAGGTTGAATCCAGGGTGATGTTTTCCGCATTATAACCCACATCTGCCGCCAGATCCAGTTTGGGCAGCCAGCCGCTCAAAAACGGTATATTGAAGTCTCCCAGATGTTTTGCAAGGCATATATCAGCCGACATGACCATATCTTCGCTTACAAAGTCCGGATTTGTAAACAGGTCATTGTTGGTGCTGTAATTTATATCCGTACTAAAACCGGTATCATCGGCCATCTTATGCATATATTGTATTTTCCCGGAGGAAATATAGTTGCTGTTCCCCTTGCTGTTCCGCCACCACATATCCTGTTTTTGATATTCCGGGAGCAGCACAACCGCGTCATTATTGCCCATCCAGCAGCCGATAAAATTATTCGCCGCTCCAAAATCATTGTAATATTTGTAGTTGGGCGCGTACCTGATATTAATATACGGCGAAATACCGATAATATCCCTTTTATTCCTCCATAAAAAAACAGCGGGAAAACCGTAGGAATAAAGGTCGTAAATATTGGTGAGATCCGTGACCGCGGTCTGCAGCTCGCCCATAGAGGCCATGCGCGCGGGGCCGCCATACCACCATGGCCTGGCATCGGCAAAGGTTAAAACAGGCAGCAAAACAAGAAAAAGAATTGGTATGTACTTTTTCACTTGGTATCCCCCTTTATTTGATGGCAAATTCTAACATTATTTAAAACAGCCGGTCAAGAATAAATAATAATCCGCCTGTATGATTGTGTCAATAGATATGTGCACCAGATCTTGAGTTAATAGCTATAGGGCCTTCGGAATTTCCCCCGTCCCTGTTTAGAGGGGGCAAGCCCCCTCTCTACGAAGTCTAAAGCGGCTTCAGTCCTTCTATAATACCTACCAAGCTTGCTAAATCTACTCTCGACTATCTACTCTCTCACGCCCTTCGCTCCACTTATAATATTGCAAGGGCGCGGGTCATGAGCGAAGCGATACCGTGTCATGTACCTGAGCTACTGCGAATGGTACATGATGACCAAGCCCGCAGCAATAGACATTGATCAACTTTCAATTTTCGATTCTCGGGCCTTCTTCCCCTGCCTGCTGCCGGCCACGTTGGCGCGGAAGAGGTAGTAGCCGGGTATTTTATCATGGGTTCCATAGAGTGACCATAGACTTTAGTTATGAACTTAACTCCGGTTAAGTAAAAGCTATAAGTGAGTCTGACCCCTTCCACTATTTTATAACATTCGTTATAACATTTATCATCGTTTCTTTTTCCCGCGGGTTGCTTACGGCCGCAAGCAGCGTCAAAGCCGCGAGCGCGCCGTCGCTTACCCTTTTTTCCCCGTTTTTTTTGTAGAGCAGGCCGTTTTTGGACATATAGTGGATAAAAAGTATGGCGGCGAGCCTTTTATTGCCGTCAATAAACGGGTGCCCCTTGACCGCGAAATAAAGCAGGTGCGCGGCCTTTTCCTCGGTTGCCGGGTAAAGTTCATTGCCGTCAAAGGTTTGGTTTACGGCGCCTATTATACCTTTGAGTTTGCCCGTTGCACCGGCGCCGAAAAGTACAGAGGCCTTTTTATTTTTTGAATATTCGGCTTTTGCCTTCGTCACGACCTCAAGTGAATCTTCAAAGCTGATGGTATAGACCGGTTTTGATCCGCCAGCGCTTTTTAAATTCATATCGTCATAATCCTGAAGTATCTCAAGCGAAGCGGAATACTCGGCAATCAGGTTTAACAGTTCTTTTTCCATCCCCATTCCTCCGCCAGCACCGGCGGCTTTGGATATCATCCTGACAGCCGCATTTAGCTCGCGAAGGGCCGCGTTCTTTTCCTTCAGCCGTCTTTCATTTACTGTGTAACCTTTTTCAATATGCGCCCTTAGCACCTTTGTGGCCCACACCCTGAATTGTGTGGCTTTTTTGGAGTTCACGCGGTAGCCTACTGAGATTATCATATCCAGGGAATACGTGCCGGTTTTATACTTTTTTCCGTCCGGAGCAGTAAGTTCCAAAATGGAACTAACTGATTTTTCTTCCAGTTCCCCGGAGACAAATATATTCTTAATATGCTTTGTGATGGCAGGCCGTCTTGTCCCAAAAAGCAAAGCGATCTGCCTTTGGGTCATCCATATGCTGTCATTAATAAAATGAGCCTCAACTACGGGGCCGCCGGCCTGTTCATAGAGGACTATATCGCCTTTGTTCCAGTTACTGTCAGTGCCGGCCTCCTCGCTCAGCATGAAAGCTTCGTTTGCGGAAATGATATAGTTTTTTCCTGCCTTTTTAGCGCGGACCAGTCCTTTTTTTACCTTTTTAAATACCGCGACCCTGCTGATATGCATCAGTTTGGCTATTTCAGGCACGCTGTAAAATTCCTTTTTTTCCATGACACGCTCCATGGTTAACATTGAATATAGTTTGCATTGGTTAACCAATATAAAAAGTTAACATAGGCTCCGGCAAAAGTCAAGCGCCGGAGCAATACGGATTTTTAAGTTAAATTATTTGATGAGAAATTTGTCATGTATCAGGTCAAGGCCTGACCCTTGAACTTGTATTTCGTAGAGAGGGGGCTTGCTCCCTCTCACCGCCGGCTTTAGGTCCATCGGCATTTCCCCCGTCCCTGATTAGAGGGGGCAAGCCCCCTCTCTACGAAATCTAAAGCGGCTTCAGTCCTTCTATAATACCTACCAAGCTTGCTAAATCTACTCTCGACTATCTACTCTCTCATGCCCTTCGCTCCACTTATAATATTGCAAGGGCCCACCGGGCCCGCAGCAATGGACCATGTTCGGTAAAAACATTTGGCAGATATTTTAAGTGTTTTTCTGTGCCCTCTAAGGTGCCAATTTGGCACCTTAAAAGGTCATACTCTTCCCTGATTAAAACATACATAAAATCATCAGGAAAGCTCTCAATATTCCTGCGTACCTGCCGGTTCAGTTGTTTTGTCTCCACCCCATAAAACACCGCCAGATTGCTGTCCAGCATAACCTTTTGACAACGTATTAAGTACATCTTTTGCACAATATTTTCAACCGGTATCAAACCCTTCATCTGATCCCCCTTGTATTTTAAGTATCTTTAACTTTGTCAAAAAATCCTTCCGGCAATTTCTTCAACCTGCCCGATATGTTTCCTGTATTTCACCGGCAGCTTGTCCGTAAACCTGTAGGAAGCGACTCCTATAGGATGTTTCACGGAGCTCAATGAATACTCCACAATCGTTCTATTTTTTGTTTTGCACAGAATAATTCCTATGGAAGGATTTTCTTCTTTCAGTTTTACCCTGTCATTTAAAACGGAGAGATAAAACTGCATTTTCCCGGCATACTCCGCTTTAAATTCCCCTGTTTTTAATTCCATTGCAACAAGGCATTTCAACGTGCGGTGGTAAAAAAGCAGGTCTATAAAAAACTCATGCCCGTCAACTTCCACCCTGTACTGACTCCCCACAAAACTAAAATATCCGCCCATCTCCGTCAAAAACCTGTTTATTTTCATTATTAACTGTTCTTCGAGCTGCCTCTCCGCGTGTTCTTCCGGCAGTTCAAGGAAATCAAACGTATATTCATCTTTGACGGCAAGCTTTGCCTGGTTCCTGTATTTTTCCGGTACTACAGCGTCAAAATTGGTCTGGTTTTCAAGATAAGCGCAGTAGCTGTTCCCTTCTATCTGGTGAATCAATACGTTTTTTGTCCATCCGAATTTTTTTGTCATTTGAATATAAAACATCCGTTCTTTGATATCCCTGCATGATTCCATTATTACGATATTTTTAGCCCAGCTGATTTCTGCCACCAATGGTGGCAGTTTTGTATCCGTTTGACACATTTCGTAAAAAGCCTTCATCCTCCAGATATTCCTGCTGGAAAATCCTTTCATTCCGGGGTATTCCAGTTGCAGATCATATGCCAGATTCTCCACCACAGCCTTACCCCACTTCAGCACCGACTGCTTTTCGCAGATCATTCTTCCTAAATCCATGTACAGGGTTATTAACTCATTGTTTACAGCCCTTAACGCCTCATACTGCGCCTTCCTTATGCGTTCTTTCACCTCGCCAAGAAACTCTACGTAGCCTTTTTTAACTGCTTTTCCCATATCCCCCCTATATTTTGCCGTATATTTGAAAACTAATAAAGTATACACATTGTATACTTTATTGTCAACGCGATTTTTAATAACGCCAAAGTGGTGTAATAGAATGTGCGGGCAATTATAATTGTCGATGAATCCGCCTTATGTCTGATAAAGTATTTATGCTATGGAATTTACATTAATTAATCGTAACTCATAATCTTCATAAGGATAAAAGCTATTTGTGAGGTCTGACCCCAACCACTAGTTTTTAACTGTTTTATCCGCATACCAAAGTCGTTCACTTTTATCACTAATTTTTTCCATCAGGGCAAGATTATGATACCATGTTATTTGTGCAAGTGACTCTTGCACAATTGTCCGGCTTTTATATTCCTGGGCAAATTTTCTCATGTATTTCAGGTTCCGCGTGGAAAAACCCCTCATATCCGGGAATTCGCGCATGAGATCAGCGGATAATCTGCCTATGACTTTTGTGCCCCACCCCTGTTGTTTTTGATTTTTAAGTATCATAATCCCTATTTCCCAGTACATGATAACCATCCCGCTATTCGCCGCAAAAACCGCTTTAACTCTGGCAGAGCCAATCCGCTCTTTCACCTCTCCAAGAAACTCCACATAGCCTTTTTTAACTGTTTTTTCCATATACCCCCCTATATTTGCCGTATATTTGAAATCAAATAAAGTATACACTTTGTATACTTACGTGTCAATTGGAATTTTACTTATCAGGTTATTTTGTGAATTGTCATGCATCAGGTCAAGGCCTGTCCCTGGAACTTATGGAACTTATTATAATACCTACCGAGCTTGCTAAATCAACCTGCTCAATCTGTTCAATCTGCTCACAAGCTTTTCGCTCCACTTATAATATTGCAAGGGCCCCCCGGGCCCGCAGCAATAGACATTGATCAATTTTCGATTCTCAATTCTCGAACGGAACAAATGAAGGTGCACAGACTTATGTTCTATTGATTCTCCGGGTCCTTTATATCCCTGTGCTGCGCCAGCACTATCTTCCCCTGCCTGCTGCCGGCCACGTTGGCGCGGAAGAGGCAGTAGTCGGGTCTTTTATCATGGGTTCCATGGAGCTACCGTAGACTTTAGTTATGAACATACTCAGGTTAAGTAAAAGCTATAAGTGAGGTCTGGCCCCTTCAACTATTGGATGGCACGATTTTCCCGATTATGTCACAGCATCGTGTCACAGTATGTCACAGTAACTTGTCACAGTAAAACGTAATATTTTGTCGGGTCAGTATTACTTTTACCCACTATCTTCAGTATATTCCTTGATACGAGATCATCAAGGTCTCTTTGTGCCGTTCGTCTTATACAGGAAACTGCCGCTTGATATTGGGCTGTTGTTATTTTTGCGTTTATGATCAGATATTTGACTGCTTTTTCCTGACGGCTGTTTAATCCGATTTTCTTGATCTTTTGGAGAACGGCGTCCTGTCTGATAATTTGAGCGCCTTTATCCCTTATTTCCTCCATCTGTGACTTAAGCCCTCCGGTAAAATACTCAAGCCAGCCTGTCATGTCCATGTCATTTTTTCTTACAGACTGGATAGCGTCGTAGTAGGCAGGCCGGTTTTTGTCGTAGAACTCGGATATGGAAAAAAGCTTTTTGAAGTCATAACCGGTTTTATAAAGTATCAGCGTGGAAAGCAGCCTGGCAGTCCTGCCGTTTCCGTCTATGAAAGGATGTATATGCACAAACTGAAACTGCGCTATCCCCGCAGTCAGCACAGGAGATGATTCCTTATCGCGATTGAGCCACTCTGTCATCTCCCTCATCAAGGGAGGAACATCCAAAGGGGATGGAGGAGTATAAACAGTCTCCCCTGTCAGCGAATTCACCACGTAATTTTGAACCTTCCTGTAGTTTCCCGGGTCTGCCTTATCACCCCTGACGGCTTTCACGGTTATCTTGTGCATTTCCCTGATAAGGCCTTCCGTCACAGGGTCATCTTTGCCAAGATATTTGGATATAAAATCCATGGCTTTCTTATAATTAAGGAGTTCTTTTCTGTCGTCAATATTTATTCCGTCAATCTTCCTGCCTTCCAGTATGCTTTCCGCCTGCTCGAGGCTTAAGGCAGTACCTTCTATGTGGGTGGAGTGATGGGTTTCAAGTATTAGGGCCTTTTTTTGCATGTCGGAAATCCAGTCATCCTTGAGCTTCACGGCATCCAAAAACCCGCGCACGCGCTCGATTTCCACAAGGGTTTTGTTCATCTTTGGAGTTATTTTATATTTCGGTTTAAACATAAATCCTCCGCGTTAAATTTTAGAAAATTCGGATTTCCCGGATTTTCTCATTACATTGGCTACGGAATACTTTTTCGCTAGTTTCGCCGCCAAAGCCGTCCCTTTTTTCGTTAAGAATACGGATTTTGATTTTTTGTTCCCGCTTATATATCCCGCCAGCGTCAATTCATCAAGCGCCTCAAAAGGATACCCCTTCCAGCTGCGCCGGACGCTTGCCCCGGGAACCTGCTCCTCCCAGGATGTAAGGTACAAAAGCAACAAGGCAAACTCATTGATATTATTTTCCATGCAACCACCCGCCTTTCATAAGATACGGGTATTTTATCACAATATTATACTTGAGGGAATTCTTTTGATTAAATAAAAATGGATTGATACCGGACTTGATGGTTTTGTTAAATATCCGGTCAAGGTTCGAACCTAAAACTCCATATTTCTATAAGCTATAAACAAGGTCTGACCCCATCCATCCTTAACATATTATCAAACCTTTACCTAAAACTTGGATAAACCTTAGTGCATGATTACAGATTTCTATATTCTTTGAACTCAGAATTCAACCATTTATGCCATTTGTTAAATTTGCATTTCTTCGTCTTTCCTCTTCTTCAACGGCTTCTTTTGTGGCAACCTTATTTAACGGTTGAAAAATTGGGTCTATAGGAACTCTTTCCGGCATTTTCCGCCCGAACAAATCAGCCATAAAATAATTCATTAATTCATTTCTGTAATCATGCAAATACGCAATAAAACATGTATATTTATCTTGCGCTATTTTGCATTTATTCGCAAATTTGGAAAAACCTTCTTCGGAAGTCAGTTTGGCATTTACATCAACCAAATCAGCCATGCACTCATGCGATATATTGTCTATTTCTTCCATTTTGAAGGTGAAGAATTTTCTATAATGAATATACCTAAAAATAATTATTTCATTACCTTCTATCTCGGAGAAAAAAATACTAATCTTAATTCCAAGACTGTTAAAATTATTTAGCATTTTTCCGCGCTCTTCCAATGAATTAAATTTGAATAACTCAGGATTTCTTACATGATATTTTAAATTATTAAAAACTGTAAAATAGTCTGACGAAGCTGTTGTTAAGGCAATCATAAGATCATATATTACGCCGTTAAGTCTTTTAAAAAAATCTAATTCTAAATCCCTTTTTAATTGCTTTTGATGTTGCTTTGCCCAATAGTAATTCCCAATAACAGCAGCTATTATTATGCCAACAAATGTAGCCCAAAATTGAGACCCCCCCAATATTTCGCTTATTACAGAACACATATTCTTCATTTTTAGTATCCTTTCTAATTATAATAATCAAGTATCACTTCGAGGTCTGACGCACTTTTTTCTTTGAGTCTGCATATCTGAAAACTCTGAACGAAGAACCATTGTTCCGGTTACCTGTTCTTCGGGCTTTTGTAAAAATTCGGGTATCGTATCCGAGTAATAAGAACGTTGAATTTGCATTACAAGGTCCCATTATTACTGAAAAATACATTTATATTTGTTCTTATTTTTCCACTAGTTTCATTAATTATTTCCAAAGTAGCTAATGAAGATAAGACGACATCAATTAGCTGCCTAATAATTGAAGGATATCTCAAGATTTCTTCCGGACCCATTGCATAAAATTTCAGATTGTTTTTTATTGTATCTTCAATCTTATCAATAATATCTTTTGTCTTGTTGGCAATGTAAGTAATACTCCCATCATTGTTTTTCGAATCAGTTCGTTCAATATAAACATCATATCCCAGTCTGTTTGGATGAGCAAACTCACACAACCAAGTATACTTATCTTTGATTTTCCATGACATTTTCTGTTCAATTTTTCGTATGGACTCAGTGATTTGCCTGGGTTTTAAATATGTTTCATCTTTTGATGCATATTTAGAAGACCAAAGCATTTTGTTTTCCAACATATTTAATTCCTTCATCTTTTTATCATCAAAACCACCCAAATCCCCAGTTAACTCATTGAACTGGCTTATATCTTCAAAGCCAAAAATAGTTAACTCAAGTAAGCTTCTAGCTATAAGCGCAGCAGCAACAATACTGTTTTCGTTCAATAATTTTATCGCTGCATCTGTAAGTTCGTATACCCTCATACTTAAGATAACTTCAAAGTTAGATAGGTGTTTAGATTTATCATTAAAATACAATTTTTTTCTATCGGCAAAAATCTTAATAAGAGCAATTTGTGAGTTTAATTCAAAATCATAAAATAACGTAATCTTTGCATCTCTGTAGTTATCAACCTTAGTTTTCAAACGCAAATAATAATTATTAAAAGTCTCTACGAGGCTTTCAGATTCTAAAAATGCAAGTTGTAGTTTTGAATTCAGCAAATTAACCAACCATTTCTTCCCCCAGCAGCGCGGCCTGCTCCAGCACTATCTCCGTCGCGGCGTCCTGCGCATCCGGCGGGTAATCGTATTTGCGTAGTAGCCGCTTTACCGCCACCCTCATTTGCGCCCGAACGTTTTCCCTGATATTCCAGTCCACTTTCGCATTGTCTTTGACCGTCTTGACCAGCTCACGGGCGATTTGTTTCAAAACATCGTCCTTCATCTCCCGGACCGCGCTCTCATTGGTGGATATAGCATCATAAAACGCCTCTTCTTTTTCATTTAACCCCAGCTCAACCCCGCGCGCCTGAGCCTTTTGCATTTCTTTTGCAAGTTTTATGAGTTCCTCTATTACCTCAGCCGTCTCTATCGCTTTTTTCTGCATTTTTATGACCGCAGCTTCCAGCATTTCCATAAACGACCTTGCCTTTACCAGGTTTGTCCTCTTATACTTCTTTATCTCATCGCTCAGGAGTTTTCGCAGCAGCTCCGCAGCCAGGCTCTTATACTCCATACCCCTTATCTCAGCCAGGAACTCGTCGGAGAATATCGAAATATCCGGCTTTTTCAATCCCACAGCGCTGAATACATCCACAACCTCGCCCGCTGACACGGCAGAAGACACTATCTGCTTTACAGCCGTATCTATCTCATTCCTGTCTTTTTTGGTCGTATCCCTGAGCTTATCCAGGCGTATCTTAACCTGCTGGAAATAAGCTATGTCAGGTGTGGCTTTTATGGCTTCCCCGCATGTTGGCACGAGCGCGTATGCCTGCGACAGCCGCATCACATGGCCGCGGAAGTCGTCTTTTTTGTCATTCTTGGCGATAAATGCCGCGCCCTCTATCTGCAGCCGCAGCCGGTCTTCCACGGACGTAAGCGCAAGTCGTTTCTGGTAATCAAACCCGTGGAACATGTCCTGCACAGTCTCAAATTCCCTGACAAATGCGTACACAGCCTCCTGCGTATCGAGCTGTATGTTCTTTTTATCGCCTTCGGTATAATCTGCCAGCGCGTTTTTCAGGCTGTCCGCAATGCCGATATAGTCCACTATCATACCGCCTTTTTTATCCTTAAATACCCTGTTTACCCGCGCTATGGCCTGCATGAGCCCGTGACCCTGCATGGGTTTGTCTATGTACATGGTTGACAGGCACGGCGCGTCAAATCCCGTGAGCCACATATCGCGAACTATAGCGATTCTTAATTTGTCAGCCGGGTCCTTCATCTTGTCAGCGAGTTCTTTCCGCCGGATTTTTGTCCGGACATGCTTTTGCCAGTCAACAGGGTCGGACGCAGACCCGGTCATTATTACTTTTACTATACCCTTGTCGTCGCTGTCATCGCACCAGTCAGGCCGGAGGCGCTTGATTTCATTGTAAACGTCTATGCAAATCCTGCGGCTCATGCATACAAACATGGCCTTGCCGTCAAATGCCGCGAACCGTTTTTCGACATGTTCTATAAAATCCTTTACTATCTGCCCCACACGCTCGGACGCGCCCACGAGCGCCTCCACCCGCGCCCATTTGCTTTTAAGTTTTTCTTTAAATTCTATTTCCTCGCCCTCTGTGACCTCTTCAAACTGCGGGTCAACATGGGGTTTCGCGTCTTCCTTTAATTTTATTTTCGCTATCCTGCTCTCATAGTAAATTTTAACAGTCGCGCCGTCCTTTACAGCCTGCTCTATATCGTAAATGTCAATGTAATCGCCAAATACAGCCTTTGTGTTCTTATCCTTTTTCTCAATAGGCGTGCCTGTGAATCCCATGAATGAGGCATTAGGCAGGGCGTCGCGCATGTTCCGCGCAAGCCCGTCTATGAAGTCGTACTGGCTCCGGTGAGCCTCATCAGCCATGACAATGATATTGGAACGGTCGGACAGCATGGGATATTTTTCGCCTTTTTCAGGGAAGAATTTTTGTATAGTGGTAAACACGATGCCGCCGGACGCGACTTTAAGCTTTTCCTTCAGGTCTTCCCTGTCAGCCGCCTGCACAGGCGTCTGACGAAGGGTGTCTTTGCAGTTGCCAAATGTGCCGAATAGCTGGTCGTCAAGGTCATTGCGGTCAGTGAGCATGACGATTGTGGGGTTGTTTAAAAGGTTTACTATTTTTCCTGCGTAAAATACCATGGATAAAGACTTGCCGCTTCCTTGTGTATGCCAAATAACGCCGATACGGTGATCGGCGTTACCCTCACCCTTGTGTTCCCTCTCCCAGGGGGAGAGGGAAGCTTCAATCTCACCAAGGACTGCTTCAGCATCGTCAAAAATACGGTCATTAGCAAATCTCATAACCTTATTTCCGAGGGTCGTTAGATATTTATCGCGTGTTTTGTCATGTTTCTTTTGTTTTTCAGAATTGTGTACTTCGCCGTCCAATTCTATAATAAGCTTCTTTTCGTCACAATAGAAATCTACTATGTATTTACCAATCTGGTGCTGCCGTCTGAATTTTAATCCCATAAATTGTTTGTTTCGGATTATATTCCATAAAAATTCTTCTGCTTTGGTCTGTTTTTTTCTAAGCTCCCTTGCTTCTTTTATAAGCCCCGAAAAAAAGAATCCGCCTCTATAGTTCTTCTCCGCAACCATAAACGATTCAATATCTTCTCCTTTTGGTCGAGGGTTTAGAGCCGAAAATTCGCCCCCTTCTCCCCCTGGGAGAAGGGCCGGGGATGAGGGTGCCGAGGGAGCATACCGCAAACCCATAGCCCGCATAGTACATTCTATAGCCTTATTAACCGCATAATACTGATGATATGCAGCTACCTTTTTCAAGGTCGCGCTCTTAGTCTTCTCAAAGACGACGAAATGGTGTATCAAGTCCAAAAGCACGCGCTTATTTAGCATGCCTTCTATCATGACTTTCATCTGTGGCTCGTGCTCACCTATAATCTTTTCGCCGTCTATGGTCTTCCACGGCATAAACCGTTCCCAATCCGAAGTTATCGTTCCCGCCCTCGACTCTATTCCATCGGAGATGATTAGAAGTTCGTTGTACTGGAATATGGACGGGATGAGCTGTTTATAGGTCTGCAATTGGTCAAAAGCACCCTGTATGTCTGCCGTAGGGTTTTCAGGGTTTTTGAGTTCAATAATTACCATCGGCAGGCCATTGATAAATATGACTATATCCGGCCGCCTGTTCTCGCGGTTTTCAATGATTTTAAACTGATTCACAGCGAGGAAATTATTGTTTTCTATATTGTCAAAGTCTATTATACGAACTATATCATGTTTTATTTCTCCATTAGGTTTCTTATACTCCACCCCGACTCCGTCAAAGAGGTATTTATGGAATTGTTCGTTGTTGACGATAAGGTCAGGGCTTGAAAAGGATTGGACTTTTTTTATGACTTCTATAACGCAGGAATCCGGCAAATTTCGATTTATTGATTTTATTGATTTTTCCAACCGTCCCCTTAATACAATCTGCGCATAATCCTCACGCTCTGGCGCCTCACCATCAAAGGCAATAGATGGCCCAAACAGGGTTTCAAAGCCTGTTTTACCCATAATCTCTAACGCCGCTTTTTCTATCTGGTCTTCATTCACTTAATAGTCCTTCCCCTTCTCCCCTTGGGAGAAGGCCGGGATGAGGGTGAGCTCTGCTCATTCTTTTTTATCTCTTTTTCCGCTTGCAGAAAATGATTTTCAACCGCAGACGGTTCTTTAAACCGCGCCAGCCTGTATTTTTCATATTCCTCGCGGGCCTTTTTCAGGGCTTTATCATGGCTTATCGTGCCTGCATTGGTTAATACCCCGCGGCCGGATAATTTTAAAAAATCATCAAGCTTATCTGCCCAGTTTTTCATGGCCATGGGTTTTCGGTTTAATGCCTGTATTTCGGCAAATTCAAGATAAGCGGTAACTATCCTGTTCAGCATATCCAGCTCTTTTTCATTCAGGTAGTTTTTCGCTATTTCAGTTTCTTCCCTGCGTATTGTTCCTCCCGACCAGCTGGTCATACCCATATTTTGCTTTGAAGCATCCGCTCTGCCATAAATTATTTCAGCCGCTGTCTGTCCATGCGCGGCCCAGTGCATCCTGTTCTGAACAGCCGCAAAAAACTGCCTGGTTATATCGGTATCCGGATTATAATCTATGCTTGTAGCGTAAATATCGAGCACTTTCCGCCAAAAAACCTTTTCTGACGACCGTATATCCCTGATGCGGGCGAGCAGTTCGTCAAAGTAATTGCCCCCGCCGGCCTGCTTTAACCGGTCATCATCCATAGAAAATCCCTTTATAATATACTCCTTCAGCCGCTGTGTGGCCCAGATACGGAATTGCGTACCGCGAAGGGATTTAACCCTGTATCCGACTGAAATAATGACATCCAGATTGTAAAAATTAGTGGGTTTGGTAGTAAATTCGGAATTTCCGAATTTTCTCATGACCAGACCGGAATTTAGTTCGCCTTCGATAAATATGTTCTGAATATGCTCATTTATAGTGGATTTGGCCTTGTCAAAGAGCTCGGCCATCTGATCCTGTGTCAGCCATACGGTTTCATCACGCATGCGTGTTTGTATCTTTATCTTCCCATCTTCGGCTGTATATAATAGAAACTCTGTCTTTGAAGGCAACTCACCTTTGTCTTTCATATTATACGCTCCACATTGCAGTAGCATTTTTTGTCTGCCACAGTTGTCCGGAATTTCCGGATAACTGAATCAGTGCTTAATCCGCGTTCAATCTGGTCTTCAGTCATTTAGCCGTCCTTCCCGTCCTTCCCCTTCTCCCCCTGGGAGAAGGCCGGGATGAGGGTTTATTGAGCCAAGCAGTATCGCCATGAAGAAATACCTCCACTTTCATCTACCCGTAAGGGTCGGTATATAAAACGATATCTGAATTGTTGTCTTTTTTCATAAAGTATATCTCCTGTTGACTTTATCATTGCGTTTAAACTCCTCATTTTTAACGGGTTTCCTACATTGTACCACATGTTCCCGCGCCTATTCGCCGCATCATGCCGCGCTTTTAAAATTTACAGACAGAATCTCAAGGCTCAAGCCGAGGGCTGACCACATACCTTCAGTTGTAGCCATCTTAAAACACGCACAAATCACCGAATCTCAAGGCTCAAGCCCTAGTCTGACCACACACCTTCATCGGTTTCAAATAATTTTTTTCAAATAGTACACTTCTTAAAATAATTAAATAATTCAGGAATAATAAAATCCTTATCAAAAGATCTATTTTTGAATAAAGTCACTTTAGCTTTATTATTTTTTTGACTGTATTTATCAGCGGCTTTTAAAAATATCTTCTTTCCAGCTATATATATTTTTTCAAACTCGGTATCGTTATTAATAATTGCAATTGCTTCTATTTTTTTTGAAACAAAATAATTTTTTCTGCTTGGCGTATTAATATTTATCTTAAAGTCTTTTGGAATTTCTATCTTTTCGTCTTTTTTATATAAAGATTTTAAAATCAGAGCGCTTGTTATGGAGATTAAAGAAAAGCCACTTTTTGAAATCAAATCTTTAATTTCGGAAGAGTATTTGTTTTTTCTACAATCAGAGTTCTTCATGCTCCAAATTTTTAAATACAGCATGCAGGCAAAAGTGTACACGTCATAATCTGATTGAATGCTAAATATTGATTTATATATCGAATCTTCTTCAAATATTTTTTTCGTTTCATTTATGGCTTCTATAGATTTTTTATTGCATACGGAATGCATTATTTGAGCCATTCTTTGTAAGCTGATGACTTTTTGACCAGTTATGTGTTGTCTTTTGTAAAAATTTTGCCGTCTTTCATAATAAATACCACTTTGCAATAAGTGCATTTCAATATTTCTTTGTACAGCATCATTAGCTTTAATTGCGGAAGATTTTACAGCGTTTTGCGAATTTGTTGCGCTGATAATATCCGAACATATTGCTGCGTCTTTTGTTTGTATTAATTTAACTAGAATTTTAATACTGTCCGGCATAGTATTTCCATCAGAAACATATGCAGTATAAAGACAATGGATTGTTTGACAACCATTAACAATCTGTGGATTATTTATAATGAATTCATTGCCGCCGGCAGGTTCAATCGTGTCGCCGATTATTGTAACGCCATTATTCATCGCCCAAAAAATCTTTTGCTTTTCTAAAGATTTTGCAGTTTCAATTATCGCTGTGTTAATTAATTTGTCCTCTCCTAAAAAAAATCTGATATTTCCTTCAGTTAATTCGTCACGAAATCTACCGTTAATATCAATTAAGGATTTTACAAGTTCTACGGTTTTAATAAATCCTGTATATCCAGTGGCGGTGCTGTCTTTAACGGAAATGCGCAATGGTTGATTTTCAAAAGTGATAATCAATTGTTCATCTTTGCGTTTAATTAGATTCAATAAATCTTGTGCGTTTAGGAAGTCAGCAACCATAATAATATTATAATGTTCGCCGACTGTTTTCAATAAATCATCTTTTAGGTGAGTGATTTTTGTGGATATTTCTTTTGTTGAGCTTGCAGTAACATAATAAATATTAAGTTTGATTGTGGCGCCTATTGTTTTCGCTTTCCTAAAAACTTCTCGAGTAAGCAAAACCTTATTTAGAACCAATTCATTCATTCCGAGTTTTTTTAATTGGCTTTCGTTTAAATCTAAATTGAATATCTCCTTAATTCCTTCAGTCATGATTCTAAATCCATCCGTAGAAAAACTATCTTGATTTTTTATTTGAAATATATCAATCGAAAGTAAAGAGGTGCTTTCAATTGTGCGGCCAAAAGTATCTGTAATCAATTTATTATTATTAAACAAATAATATAAATCTATACCTTCGTCGCCGCTCTTTCCTACGATGCCATCTTTTAAGTCGTCATAATCTAATGCGTTTAAATATTTTAAATTAACAATATTGGCAACTACAAGCTCAAACTTCTTATCTTTATCTTTTTCAGAAGCTATATCTGGATTGTCGGTTTCTATTTTCTTAATCTGATCATCTAATAATTTTCTTAAACTCATTCTATCCCTCCTACATTTTTCACGACATAAATTACTGTAATAGCGGGTCGCGGAAGATTCAAATTTATTAATCCGGTAACTTTAACACAGCGATTGTTTGTAATAGTTTATTTTTCAATAAATCAATTGGATAAGAATCTCCGTCACCGTAAGCCATATTTTCATTATATTCGACAAGAAACTCTTTATAATCTTCGCCTAAATAATTTTTAGCTTTTCCAACAAGTAAATTGTAATCCTTTATAGTAAATTCGTATACTATGCCCTCATCAGCTTTTTCCAATAATTGTTTTAATGCTTCTAACCTTACTAATATTAAAGCTTTTTCACTAGCCATATCCTCACCTCGAAATTATTTGTTATTTGACTTTTCGCCCTGCAAGAAAACAGGAACGGCAAATTTAATTCTACTTATGGATTCATGCGACTTTTCCTTGTCGGTTTGAGTTCCAATACTGGCTTTAGCGACACCAATTCCAATACCGGCTTTTCCTCCTTCATCTTTTTTTGACATTTCAAATGTTGTAACGGCAATATCAAACTCAACCATTTGTTCCTTTCTGTAATCACTTCCCATGCCCTCAATCCATAGAGTTTTAGGAGCTATTAAGGTGTTTGATTTATCTTTTGCTTCTTTTACGCCATCACATATTTGCAGCAGTGAGTGTTCAATAAAATCTTTTAAATCCATAAATTTTTCCATTTAAACCTCCATTTTAATTTTTTCCCGACATAAGCCGTGGCAATAACAAGTCACAGAGTTGGGAAAGATTCTGATTTTGCGATAAATTATTTTTTATTTGTTCGAAAATTGGCTTAATTAAATTGTAAAACGTATTAAGTTCAATCTTTGTGGGTATAAGAACGGGCATATCTTTAATCATGGTTGAATTCATGGCTGAAGCAATAGATGAAGTACTTCCCAAAGCTTGAAAATCATAAGTTTTTAAATATAGATATAAAAATTCAGGTCCTAAAATATCCGACTTAATCTGTGCTATAGCTTCGTTAGATAGCATTGTCTCTGTGGTAATTGCTAACCGTCCAATTGTCAATTTAAAACTTAATAATAATGTGTTTTCTGGAATTTGTGGAATATTAAATTTTTCAACAGCTGCTTTTGTCAAATATTCGTTTGTTTTATGAATATATGCTCCACAACCGCCCATATCCTTTATTGAAATCCATTTTATATCTTTTCCATTTGTGCTAAACCATTGTTCTTCTTTTCTGGGTGGAGTCCTTCCAATCTCAATTCTTGCCACTTTACTCAGCTTTTCACATTTCCAATTTTCAGGTAAATCACCAACCATCTTCCCGCCGAAACTCTTATAAGGTTTTCCGTTTTCATTTGGAAACTCAAAATCTATAAACCAATGCTTAAATATCGCCTGGCTGATTTGTTCCAAAGTTCGGTTCATTTTATTGTTGAGCTCAATTTTTAAATCAAAATTATCAAATGTCTCAATGATTTTTGCTTGTTCGTTTAGGTCGGGCAAATCGATGCGAATGCTTTTTAATCCTTGTATGGTTAACGCTTTTTGAGTAGAACCAATAGTTATATTTTCTAATGCATTCTTACCGATTTGGGATATTAACCATATAAATAAAAATTTACTATTCAATTTCTTGTCAAAATTTCGAAACCAAGTCAAATTTCCATCTTTAAAATAAAAAACATCATTTTTTTTAACTAAATATGGTATGCCTAATGTACCGACCGACGTGAGAAGTATATCGCCTTCTTTAGGGACGCCAAAATCTTCTTTAATTGAATTATACCTTTCCTCAGTTATGAATAGCTCCGTAGTGATAGAATTTTTATTAAATTTTTCAATAATTTCTTTAGAGCGGTAAAAAGGAATACCGTCTTCTACGTATTCGTTATAAAAAATACGTTTGCTTGAAGTTATTTCAACAAGATCTTCAAGCTTATAAGCTTCTGCTACCGCAACCATTTAATCCCCCAGAAACATATAGAATTTAATAACCAAAATTTTTTAAACTTTTTAAGATTTGATTTTCTAAAATTGACGATTCCTCAAATTGCTTCCTAAGTTCAGTAGACAGTTTTCCCATCTTTTCCTCAAATGCCTCATCGTCATCTTCGACAACCTCAGTCCCAACATATCTGCCCGGCGTGAGGACGTAGTCGTTTTTCTTTATGTCTTCTAACGTAGCAGATTTACAAAAACCATTCACATCCTTATATTTCCCTTTCTTTGCCTTCCACTCATGATACATCCCGGCTATCTTCTGTATCTCCTCATCCGTTATCTCCCTATGCCGTCTGTCCTTCATCATACCCATATTCCGGCAGTCTATGAAAAGCGTCTCGCCGGTACGGTTGCGATAGTTGTTGTTCTGTTTATCGCGGGATACAAACCACAGACAACATGGAATCATGGTGTTATAAAATAACTGGCTTGGCAGGGTTATCATGCAGTCAACTAGGTCCGCCTCGATAATACTCTTTCTTATATCCCCTTCACCGCTCGTATTTGACGACATTGACCCATTGGCAAGCACAAATCCGGCTATCCCTTTCGGCGATAGATGATGTATAAAGTGCTGAACCCATGCGTAGTTGGCATTGCCTGTCGGAGGCACGCCATACTTCCAGCGCACATCGTCGCGCAGCAGGTCGCCGTGCCAGTCGTTGTCGTTAAAAGGCGGATTGGCGAGGACAAAGTCAGCTTTCAGGTTCGTGTGCGCGTCTTTGAGGAAGCTTCCCTGGTCATTCCATACGATTTCCCCGGCTATTCCGCGTATGGCGAGGTTCATCCTGCACAACCGCCACGTGGTCTGGTTTGATTCCTGCCCAAATATGGCGATATCATTCACCCGTCCCTGATGTTCCTCCACAAACTTCTCAGACTGAACAAACATCCCGCCCGACCCGCAGCATGGGTCAAAAACCCGGCCTTTGTAAGGCTCTATCATATTTACGAGGATTTTTACGATGCATTGAGGTGTATAAAACTGCCCGCCTGACTTGCCCTCAGCATCAGCAAACTGCCCCAGGAAGTATTCATAAACCCGTCCAAGTATATCTTTTTTCTTACTTTCCTTATCCCCAAGCCCGATAGTACTGATGAGGTCGATAAGCTCGCCGATACGCTGTTTATTTAGAGATTCCCGGGCATAGTTTTTTGTGAGTACGCCTTTGAGCGTGGAGTTTTCCTTTTCGATTGATTCCATAGCCTCATCGATGATTTTCCCGATTTCCGGCTTCTTAGCGTTCTCCTGTATAAGCTTCCACCTGGCCTTCTTAGGCACGAAGAAGATGTTATCCGCCGCATACTCATCCCGATCCTCTGAGACGATGTATTTATTTGTGTCCTCCTCAACGAGATCAGTATGCTTATCCTCAAACGCATCCGAAATGTACTTGAGGAATATGAGCCCAAGAACGACATGTTTATACTCCGCCGCATCCATGTTGGACCGCATTTTGTCAGCTGCTTTCCAAAGCTTTTCCTCAAAGCCCAGGTTAGCTGAGTTGGATTGCTTTGGCTCTTTTATTGTTTTTTTATTTGTTTTATACTTTTTCATTGAAGAAATCCTTTTTAAGTTTCGTGTAGTTTTCCGCAGCTTGATAGAAATTATACAATTCCTCGTAAGATTTGAAAATATATTTGTGTTTCATTTTATTGAAGGGCTTTTTATTTAACTCCGTTTCAAACTTTTTAATAACTTCGGCAGGTGCGATTATAAACAGTTTAGTATTTAGTTGTTCATTGATTTGATACAACCTGAGCAGCCCAGATGTAACTCCTGTGGTATGTTCAACTTCGAAACAACCAACTGGGGTCTCTTCATCTTTAAACCAAATAACATCAATGTTTTCAATAGTGTCCATCAGTGTTCTTGTTCCAAATTGCGGCATCTCTTTAAGTGTTATAAACTCCTCGTTCTTCTCGCCGTAGGCTTCCTTAATTTTATCCGGCGAATACGTGTCGTATTCAAACAGCCTTCCAAGTTTTAGAAGTATATTCTCAGCTTCTGTATGTGATGTAATTTTTCCAGCTATTTTTTCCTTTTTCTTCGCTTCAATTAAGGGTTCTATTTGTTCTTCTTTTCTTTCTGATTTCATTTTTACACGGATTTCTTGAAAATCCGGGTCGTACTGGAAAACATAATATATAAAAAAATCAACATCGATATAGTTTGCCTTTTCCATGCCGTTGTTTTGTAAATCTTTTTTAACTTCAGATAAAGCTTTCATAAAACGATGATAATCTTCACCCGTTGTAACCGCCCCTTTAGTAATTTCCCCAAGTTCTTCTTCCGCTATATAACCTAATTCGGGCAAGACAATAAATGGTTTCATATTCATTATTCCGTATTCTTCAGGAAAAACAAGAGTGAGTATTTCGCTTAATGAGGATTTTCCAATACCTTTTACAGTTTCTCTAAACATGTCCCATCTTTGTTCTATGGGCTGCGCAGAATAGAGTAGCATTTTTAAACTGCTTTTTAATTTATCTATACCATTATCATCAATAAGTTTCTGTACTTTGTAATGCTTGTTTTTCCAGAAGTTCAAGGCCCACAATCTTTCGACTAAACTATATATGTCTTTTTCGCTTAACTTATCGATTCTTTCCGCTGAGCCCATTTTTTCAGCATACCACTTTATACGCTCTTTTCTATCGTGTAACTCATCATCTTTCGTTTTTCCTTTCCACGCTAAATATCTTTCTATATATTCTTTTTTATTACACATTTAAACCTCCAATTATAAGTGATTTAGCCCAGGTTTCTATATCCGGTGTTGCATCTACAACAAATTCCTGTCCTCTGTCAGAAATGCTGAAAAATCTATCGTTACCAACACGACGACCGCCATTCCAGCTTAAGACCTTGTCTTTGAAACATGAATTAAGTTCCCATGTTGTCCGGCTGGCTTCACGGGGTGCTGAAAGGACGAGCTTATTCGAATAATCAAATGTCCCAAAGCCAGGTATTTTATTATTCCATGATAGAGTCTTACTTGCAACATATATACAATTTATCTTTTCGTCTCTGCCTTCTTCAGAAATATGAGGATGGTATTTCATCCATTTAGGCCATTTGATATCGCTTTTCCCTGAAATCGGTGAAGAATTCTGTATTTTAATTCTGTAGTTTATTGGTATGATTTTATCTATCTGCATGTAGCCAAAAATCACATGTTTACCATCACAATATTCCTTGTCCTCGGCATATTCAATCTTGTCTCCAATTTCCTTTACATGTTTAAACCAGCCATAAAATAAGAACAAATCACCTGCGCGAACTTCTTGGCTTTCGAGATGTGACTGGGCTTTATCGCTTTGCCCAAATAGCCCTCTCCAGCCTCTATCCCGTGCATAAATGTTTTTATTTATATCTGGATCTAAATGACATGTCGTAAATTCCTTTTTAGGAGCAATCTTTTTTAAAAGTTTATAATAGTTCCCGTAACGCTTATTATATAATTCTTTATAATTGATATTTGCCGAGTCGTCAGGAATCGGAAGAGAAATCATAATGTTGTTGTCAAATATTGGACTTGCATTTTTCCCAGTCGATGAATCAAATCCTTTTCTACTCAAAATAATTTTCATTCTTTCTCCGCCAATAAATTCACTTTAACTTCCTTTCAATTTTATTTATTTTATTTTCAAACAAATACTTTTTATAGTCTTTAATTTTAATATTGCCGCGCGTTAGATAAATGCCATTTGGATGCTGCTTATTCAAGGAAAAGTAGAATTGGTTTTCTTTTTTTCCTTTTTTAGTTTCCAGTTTGTCTAAAAACTTTTCCATCTCTTTGTCAGTAAAAACCAACATTTTATTGTGTATCCATTTACTATGTTGTCTGCTCTTGCTAAGTATTTTCTTTATTGAATATTCTTCATAGACTACGAAAAGAACATAGAAATCCGCGCGGCCTTTAAAATATTTTATATTTCCAAACTGAGGGGGTAGGGGTCAAACCTCGAGTTAATAGTTGATAATCTCTTCTTTTTTCTGATTAAGTCCCACATATACTTCTGATATTTCCTTTACTCTCTTTTCGCGCTTTTTCCTGCTGCTATTTCTTTATCTACTTTTGCTATAATAGGTCCTATCCCGCTGTGGTGTAATCCATTTAAAAGAGCTGCAATACCGGTGTTATTCACGCCTCCGTCTCTGGCCAGCAGATATATCAGCACCGACCCATCTATTTTGGTCGTACTACCTTATTACGATTATGACATGCCTAAACTTCGTGTCAATTACATTCTCTACTATTAACTCGAGGTTTGACCCCTACCCTACTCTTCATTTCGAGGTGACCCACTTTTCTCTCACCTATCTTTAATTCTTCCACCGCACTTTATATCTGAAAACCAGTCCCAGACTGCCTTTGTAAAGCCCCGGGTTGAACCCGTTGCCGTTCTCATAACCCCCGTAATCGTTCAAGCTGATCTCCCAGTCAAAAGGTTTGTACTCATTTGCCCCTTTGAGAACCAGATAGTATTCCATTCTATGGTCGGTATTTTCCCGTTGGTATTTTTTAACGATCGTATATGGATCCTTTACAGGCCCAACCTTTCCCGTATAGGCGTTGATAAGGCCGAAAACAGGCATGAACATGAGCAGGTAAAGGGCGGCCATTATGGGGATTAAGAAGACCTTTGCCAAAAGCGGTGTATAAGGTTCTGTCATCGGAAACTTGATCAGCAGCGTCAGTATGATCAAAGATAATGGGAGCGCCGCGTGCTTGAACCCCCAGTTGTACGGCTCGTTAAGCGGGTAGTCAAGCAGATAACCGCTGAGCAAGAAAATTCCGCCAAATAAAAACAATGCAAATTCATAATAATTCCGGATTTTTTTAAAACCCATTGCCTTTATTTTTATCGCGGGCTTGTCAACGTTGCCCGGGTCGTAGTCCTCCGGGCTGTCGTAATTACCCATGATCATAAAATCAATTTCATCATCAACAGTTTTAATCTCTACCGCCTTTTTCAGCGCCTTTAACTCGCTTTTGGTAAACGGCTTTAACCCTGCAGATTCGCATTTATCGAGCAATTTGGCCGCAGCCAAAAAATTACCTGTCAGGCAAAGGGCGGGAGCGGCTTTTTGATAATATTGTCCGTTTCCCGGATCAAGCCTGACCGCTTCACTGTAGAGCTTTGCCGCCTGCCCCCAGTCGTTTGCCATCAATTCGTACGCGTTCCCGGTCATGATGTACAACTGCGAATTTTCCGGTGTGGCCTTTATGAGCTCGTTTCCGAACCGTGTCGCCATAGCCGCGTAGGCCGAGACGCCGCCGCGGTTATGCCAGTAAGCCGTGTCCGACAAGCAGCGCCTGAGCACGGTCATCTTCTCTTTGTCCGTAAACCGGCGAACCTTTGCCATTTCAACGACGTCATCCATCGATAGCTTGTCAAAAGCGGTCTGCTGTTTCATGCCTGTTGTTTCCCCTCCATAAAGTCATAAAGTCCAGGGTCAGTAGTAGGGGTAGGGGTCAAACCTCGAGTTAATAGTGGCAAGATGGGATCAGGCATTTACCTGATACCTGACAATCCTCGGGCTGCCTCAATAATATCAAACACCATCCCTACTTTCCTGCCCTTACAGAGGGGGGTAGGGGTCAAACCTCGAGTTAATAGTTGATAATTTCTTCTTTTTTCTGATTAAGTACGACATATGCTTCTGATATTTCCTTTACTTCTCTTTTCGCGCTTTTTCCTGCTGCTATTTCTTTATCTACTTTTGCTATAATCGGCCCTATCCCGCTGTGGTGTAATCCATTTAAAAGAGCTGCAATGCCGGAATTATTCATGCCTCCGTCTCTGGCCAGCAGATATATCAGTATCCTTTTTCCAGGATTCCATCTGCCTTTTTTTGTTATTAAGTCGTTTTCTGTAATCTTATAATATCCGGCGGTTGCTTTTATGATCTCGCTTGCCGTGTATACTTTTTTTAAATCTTTTCTGTTTGTAATTTCTACAGATAATTTTCTATTCTTAACCATAAGCTTTATTTTTCTTACAAAATCATCACTGCCTATTATATAACGCCCATATGGACCTATCTCGTCCCCGTCTTTATCTCTTCTGCTTCCTTCAGCCATATATGCTTCGTACTTTTCTACGGCCTCTTTCCGCTCTTCAGAAAAATATATCAAAACATGCTCAGGTTCTGCTATGCCTTTTTCTCTTTCTCCATTATACTGCCAGTGACTGCTCCACTCATACTCGGTCAGCTTGTCTATCATTCCCGCGCGTATGGGGTTTAAGTGTATGTATCTTACCACTTCCATTATATCCGGTCCATGTTCGACCAATATTGACTTATACCTGCCCTGAAACAAGTGTCCAAACCGCTTATACTTCCGGTTAAAATATATCCCGTACCCGGTATTTATATACTGCATTATCACCGGAAGATTTGTTTTCTCGCATTTAAATAAAAAATGGTAATGATTACTCATAAGAATGAAGGCAAATACTTTAAATCCGTATTTTTTCTTTGCCTCCCCAACCATTTTCAGCAACATCTTCCGGTCCATCTCATCCCTAAAAATATTCTTACGTTCATTTCCCCTGGAAGTCACATGATAAACCCCGCCAGGAAATAATATCCTAAGCTGCCTAACCATATATATGCCACCGACCCCTCTATTTTGGTCGTACTACCTTGTTACGATTATGACATGCCTGAATTTCGTGTCAATTACATTCTCTACTATTAACTCGAGGTTTGACCCCTACCCTCTGGTCGGAAAAACTTCATCTGTAATTTATATATTCATCAGCCGACGCGTCAAATCCTTTTGTTATTGACAAAGCCTTTTTGGTGCACACGGACGAACACTCGCTGCACAGTATGCATTCAGTCGAAAGTACCCTTTTGTTTTGGGCGGCATATTCCATGATTTTAATGTCCATTGGGCAGATTTTTTCGCATACGCCGCATTTTGTGCATTTGCCTTTGTCGACTTCAAGCTTGAAATACGAGAATCTAGCCGGAACTTTCATTATGGGCGCCAGCGGACATAAGTATTTGCAGAACGCGCGGTTGTCCTTTAAGACAAAGGCAAGAGTTATCCCTGCCGCGTAATAAAACAGGTTGCCTGCGGTGAACCAGTATATCGACTCTATGGATCCGATTTTCAGGTTATGCCTGAATACAAACAATATGACCGACACCGCGGCAAGCGAAACAAAAAAGTGTATGTACCTGAATTTTCCGGCTCCTTTTACCCTGCCTTTTGGCCTTTTCCACGGCAGAAAATCAAGCACCATGGCGGTCCAGCATGCGTATCCGCAAAAGCCCCTGCTGAAAACCACTGGCCCGAAAAGCTTGGCTATGGCGTAGTGTATGAAAGCGCCGGCAAAAAATCCGGACAGCACCTGGAATAAAAAACCCTCCAGCTGCATATTTACTTTTATAAAGAGATTCAGAAACACAAGAAAATAAAGCCCTACCATAAGCTGGGTGACGCGCCTGCCAACACCGCTTGACCTGCCTTCCAGCAGGATGTTAATAACAATACCCGCAACCACGGAAAGCCCTATATAGGGAAGGTCAAAAAGAAAAAAAGCGTTGCGGGTAAATGACCATGTGATAAGTGACGCGCCGAGGAATATGGACAGTATAACTGCTGGAACGGTGTATTTTCCGGTTTTTGACGGCAAAAAATTACCTCTTTTTTCTGATTTATTTTTTCCGGATAACAAAGTTATATCCGGGGTCAAACCTCACATAAAAATGGGGTCACCCATTTAAGTGCTTGTCAATAATAAATACACGTATTACGTCAGCGGTTTCCAAACCATCTGTTAATCTTTTATTCAGCCGTCCGTTTTTTATCTCTAGAAGCCCGGAATAATCCGGGTTCAGTCACCCATCGGCAGCACAGGACGTAAGCCTGCCTGCATGATAATTTTGGACAGCGGATGTCCGCTAATCAGGCCTTCGAAGTCGCGCTAAGAAAATATCAGGGGAATATCAGGGGTCACACCTCGAGTTAATAGTTGGTGTCCGGGGTCAGACCGCGGATTGAGCGTTTAGAATTGTTCTTGTCCAACCCGCTGCCCGCCGGTTCCCCACCCTTACACTGTCTGTATCAGAAGCGCGTAAACGTCCCGGTCAGGCATCGTATTCCCTCGTTGTTTTAGATGTGCGTCCCATTGGTAATCGTGCTTCCATTATACACCAATCAGCCAAAAAAGGAACCCCCGCCCCAAAGTCGTTTCCACCAGCCGGAACGCTCTTTGACACCTTTGTTGTCGGATGTCGGATGTCGGAGTGAGATCTAACCGACCAGACAAATCCTGCGTTGCTTCCACTCCGACACCCGACCTCCGACGTCCGACAATCATTTATTTCTTCTGGCTGTTTTAATGGTTGAAACTGTTATGGCGACTATTTTATTGGCCTTTTCAAACAATGGCTTTGCGTCTTCGGCTTTTACAATTCCTGATTCAACCAACAATTCCAGCCAGTGCAGTGTCTCGTCTGCTTCTTCTTCTACAATTCCCATCTTTGCTATAAAATCCGCCCTGGATTTCGCCCTTGAAGCGGCCCGATAATTAGCACTAGTAGACATCCCGCACCGTACCAATTGCCGCGCAATTATGTCGGCAGTACGTGTTTTAGGTAATGCTTCCGTAAACCGTATTACATCTAACGCAAGCTCTTTAGTCTTTGCCCTAAACATATCCTTAAAATTCTCCATAAAGCCCCTCCCTCCTGTTGTCACCCCGACATCCGATATCCGACAATCGAGTGTTTCAAACCCAATGCCCGGTACGCTCATACTTGTAATTGAAGTACATACTGTACCGGCTAAGAAGATCTGACATAGCCTTTGAGATCAGCACATCAGCGGTTTCCACCACAAGATGATAATGGTTTGGCATCAGCACATAAGCGTGTATTGTCAGTGAATGGTCTTTCCGTGCCTCATCCAAAAGCCGCATAAACCGGTAATGGTCCTGCTTGTCCTTAAAAATGTTACGTTTTTCGTTCCCCCTTGAGAAGACGTGATAACACGCCCCCGGGAACTCGATCCTGCGCCCCCGCGCCATAACTCACCTCTCTATGCTTTTCTAATTCACAAATTGGGGACAGTCCCCAGTTTGTGAATTACGTCTTGAACTGATACCTGACAAACCTTCTTTGATCACATACAACAATCATCATGTATCAGGTCAAGACACGACCCCTTTTTTTTCAATTGGGGTCAGGCCCCAGTTTGTGCCATAGTTATTCCGTATTGAACTTTTTTAACAATTTATCCGCTCTCTTTTTAGCCTCTTCTATCTGATCCTTTGTCATGTTCTTTTCCGTGTCAGCCATTTCTTTCATGAACAGTTTATGCTGCGATTCCGGCAGGGACGGATACACAACCCAGTACCACGCGCACGCTTCCACAAGGTCAACCTTGCAGCACTTGCCGTGCTCCAGAGCAAATCCGTAATCCAGCGCTGCGGTTAGCCTGCCCTGTTCCGCTGCCTGTTTTAAAAGGCTCATTGCCTTGCCGCAATCCTTTTTCGTCCCCGGTTTCTCTCCCCTGTAATACTCGACTATGGCAGTCAGCGCGTCATTATCCCCGTTTAACGCCGCCCGTTCCAGCCACTTAAGCAGAAGTTTATTGTCCCTTTTTACGCCCAGTTTCCCCTGATAAACCGATACCAGGTTGTTTATTGCCAGCATGTTGCCTTTTTCCGCGGCCTTTGTCATCCATTCCAGGCCCTTTTTTGTATCCACAGGTACGCCGTTCCCGGATAAATACATGTAACCAAGGTTGTTCATGCCCATGGAATCGCCTTTTTCCGACGCTTTTTTATAATATTCAATCGCTGTTTTCAGGTCCTTTGTTACCGCAATTCCTTCCTCATAAATGCTTCCTATGCCGTTATATGCAGGCTCATAATCCTGCGCCGCGCTTTTCTTATACCATTCAAGCGCCTTTACGCTGTCCTTTTTCGCGCCTTTTCCGGTTTGGAAGGCGTATGCCAGCGCATTCTGCGCCCTGGCATTGCCTTCTCCGGCGAATTTAAGGAGTATTTTTAAACCTTCTTTCTGATCCGCCGGACTTTCTTCATTTACCATTTGCATTCCATACGTGACAGCTGATTCTTTATTGCCGCTGTCCATTGATTTTTTGGTGTATTCCATGGCTATTACGCGCCTGCCGTATTTTGACGCTTCCTGAGCCAGCTTCTCATACTTATCAGCGGCAAATAATGATATTGAAAAAGACAATACAGCCACTGCAATCAGATATTTTTTCATTTTTCCTCCAGTTGATCGCAACCTATATCGGGGGTCACACCTCAAGTTAATAGTTGATAATTTTTCCGTGGGAAATCCGGGAAGGGTGGCTGGGGTGGCTGGGGTCAGCCCTCGGATTGAGCGTTTAGAATTGTTCTTGTCCAACCCGCTGCCCGCCGGTTCCCCACCCTTACACTGTCTGTATCAGAAGCGCGTAAACGTCCCGGTCAGGCATCGTATTCCCTCGTTGTTTTAGATGTGCGTCCCATTGGTAATCGTGCTTCCATTATACACCAATCAGCCAAAAAAGGAACACCCGACCTAAAGTCGTTTCCACCAGCCGGAACACGCCTTCGCGATAAAACTGCTATGGCGTGCGAGCTACTCCTTCGCAATAGATCCGCTCCGGCGTGCGAGCTACTCCTTCGCGGTAGGTCCGCTCCGGCGTGCAAGCTACTCCTTCGCGATAGGTCCGCTTTGGCGTGCAAGCAGTTATCCCGCTGGCTGGTCAGCCGAAGCCAAAGGCGAAGGATGGAGCGTGCTTGTAAAAACGTGTCCATGTTTTGTGAATTGAGTCAGTCAAACGGTCTTCGCGCCTTCTAATTCTGCTATGATATCATTTTCCTTTATGCCTTTCAGATTGTCTATTATTGTTTTTCTCCATTTTGAATGCAGACTATTATATATCCTCACAATTGATGCCCTGCTTGACGACTCCATAGTTTGCATAAATACCCGCTTTGCGGTTTCTATGTCCCTGTCAACTTTGTCCTTATTCTTTCTCCGTTTGAATATGATAAATTTATGCAGGGCATACGCGGCCGGGTGGGGGATTGTCAGGGTGATTCCTTCCGCTTTTACTTTAATCGTGTTGTCAGTGAGCATCGTAAGGTATCTCAGCTGCTGGGCATTTATACCAAGGGCCGGCAGAGGGTATGGTTTTTAGCTGCCTTTTCCCTTTTCCGGAACAAGGAACTCCACTGTCAATTCAGGGTTGCGCAGCTTTATCAGCCCGTGAGTGCCTTCAAACTGGACGTCAAAGTTCAGGGATTCAAGCAGTTTTGCGATGTCAGTTTTATTTTTAAGTTTTAAGGGCAGGGGAACCACAAAATCAATATCCCTTGTCCTGATGGCGCTTATGTATTTTTCCGTCAGGAAGTAATACCTGTAAAAATAAACGCTCCAGCTTCCGGCAAGGACTATATGCGGCAGGACTCCGGCATCGTCAAGTTTTTTCAGGACTTTTATGCAAAGCTCAAATTGGCTCTTTTCCACGCAATACCCCCTTAAGGTATTTGATCTGTTTCTTTACAGTGGATATATTTTTCCTCAACTCCGCCCTTTTTTTTGCCGAACTTAAATACTTACCTTTCTCGGCTCCGGTCATCTTGCCCATATAACTGTATTTCACCCTGCCGTCCACCCTTTTGGCCAGATAATTATAGTTATGCCCTTTGATATTTTTTACCTGTATGGTCCCGCTTGGAAAATGTTTAAGTTTCTCTTCGTAAAACGCCTGTAATTTAACTGAGTTTTCAAGTTCTTCCCTGAGCATAGGCTTGATTATAGCCATACACACCTCCGGTTAACCAACATATTTACGTATATTATACTTTGTTGGTTAACCTCAGGCTCCGGCCCATCCAGGCTAAATTCGAAAGAAATAATGGAGGGGAGGAAAAATCGTGCCAGACCTCGAGTTAATTCTGTTCTTCACCAAATCAAATTTATCAACTATTACCACGACTTGCCAGCCGAAGCTTCGCGAAGGATGGAGGTCTGGTACACACCCTCTCTACCTCACACACCCCATTTTCGAAAACGCCGTCGCCTTTTCATCCCTGGTCGTTGTTGCTATTACTTTATATATAAATACACCTGATGCTATATTTTTTTCCACACTATTTAACGCATTCCAGAAAAAATTATTATACCCCGCATATCCTGCTATATCTTTTTTATCCAGAACAAGTTCTCCAGAAACAGTAAAGACCCTTATTTCCACAGCAGCATCAACAGACAGCCAGTATACTATATTGGTTTTATCAGCAAACGGGTTCGGAAAATTCCCTTTTAGGCCGAGATTAAGCGGCAGCGGCGTGGGTGTTAAGGTTGGTGTAACAGTAAACGTAGGGGTGCAGGTTGACGTTATTGTTGAAGTTGAAGTTTCTGTTTTAGTACAAGTTGCCGTATATGTAGGTGTCATAGTCGCTGTCGGAGAGGATGTGCTTGTCATGGTTATTGTACATGTTGATGTATCAGTCGCGTAAAAAATATATTCATTATTAGAAGCAGTTTCAGATACACCATCTGCCGAAACATATGCGGTATTACTGATTGAGCCTGCGAACGCCGATGTTATCCTCGCCAGAAAACAGCAGACATTAAATATAGAATCGCTTCTCACCTGCACAAAGGACCAGCTGAGTTCATTGCCTGTAATTGTTGCGCCGCATGCGCTGTCAATCGGCACGAGCTCCGGCGGCATGGGATCACGGACTACAACATTGGTATAGCTTCCAACTTGATTTCCAAGGGTTGACAAAAACGCAGCCCAATTCGGCGCGCTATAATCAAGCCATATACCACCTGTAAGCGGCGGTATATCTTTTGGATTACATAACGGATCAATAGAAGACACATCATTACATACCGCATGAATAACCACTCCTTTTGATGCAAGATCAGCCGCAGTATATGTAAGTGATAAATTTCCGTTGAGACATTCTTTTGACCGGACAGGGGCGTCTGTTATGAAAATAATGGTTTTAGATGCATCTGTTCGCCATACAGCAGCCCCGGTATTGGTAACAGCATCTACAATTGCATCAATCCCGGATTCCGGCAGGTCACCACCGCCGATTGCGGTCAGAGCACCTACCATGGATAGAAACTGTGCATCATTTGCGGCAAATCCGTGATTAACCTGGGCTTCAAATTCATATATATCCCCAAAGTTCTCAAGCCCTTGTCTGTAATCAATCCCCCTGGCCGCAAGCTGGGATGTAAAACTCGATATATTATTTTCAACACCCGCAATACCGGAAGACATAGAGCCGGTCGTATCAATAACCCACATTATATCGGCTTTTACATTTAAAGTGAATGAAGACGGATCAATAGATATACAAACCGTGACAGTATCGCCTATTGCACCCACTGGAGGATTGACAGATTTTATTAGATTTATTCCGGCAGCATTTATTGAAGAACAAAAACAAATAAAAACTAATACAAAATAAAATCTGATTTTGCATACAATATTCATATATAAAACAGCCGCCTTTACAATGAAATCTTTCTTATCAAGAAAAAATGTGTACCAGACCCCGGGTTAATAGTTGACAGGGGTAGGGGTCAAACCTCGAGTTAATAGTTGATTGAAAAATCCATGCCAGACCTTGCTAATTGCTTTTTTCATCTTCCCTCCATATTAACAAATAATTACGCCACAAACACATTCCTGTTATGCCATTCAAGGAACTCAGCCATCGGCTGTTCCGCTGCCTTTTCCGGCATGTTAATGAGCGGCTTAAGTTCCGTAAGTTCCGGGGTCAGGCCTTTACCTATGACCTGACCCCTTCTTTCTACAACCCCAGTTCCTTTTCCCTCGCAGCGCATTCCTCCATCGCTTTTAAATCCTCAAAATAATACCTCGGCCTTAGCGGGGATTTTATTGCCAGCAAATAAAGTTCTTTTGCTTTGTCTTTTAAGTCTAAATCCCATAGTGTATCCGCAAGGAAATATTTTGCAGAGATCATATTCGGGTTATGCCTGTAATATTCCTCAAGGTATACCCTTGATTTGTTCTTGTCCGGCCAGGTAAGCACGAAAACTATGTTTGGTGCTTTGTAGTGCATCCTGCCGAGCAGCACGTATGCAGCGTAGTCATTAAAAGCAGGGTCAAGTGCAAGAAGTTTTTCACTGTAATCCTTGATTTTATCCGCAAGCCCGGAATACGCTGCCTCAAGCGGATTCATCAGCTCTCCAAACCTGCCCCATATTATGGCCCTTGAATAAGCCATGTATTTGGAACCCGCACACAATGTGTTCCCCTCGCAGAATTTTTCCAGCCTGTCCACAAGAGCCTTGTACGCGCCCCATTTCTGCTGGTGGGCATCTTCCCCGCTGATAAGATAGTTATACTTGAACTCGGACGTGAGCGCAAGCTTATAATAAAGTATTTCTGATTCCCCTGCCTTAAGCGCCTTTTCATAGCTTTGTATGGCTTTATCAATATTTTCCATTGCCTTTGCCGTATTGGTCACGTTGTTTCTTTCAACGTAATATTTATCGCCGGCCTCTTCATCGGCAAGAGGCTTATTACTTGCGATCAAGACAGGCAAAACTAGGAACGCAACAAGTAAAAGAATAGTTAACTTCCTCATAAATTTACACCTCTATTATTAATCAACTGGTTTGAAAAAAGGGGTGTCTGGGAGGGTGTCTGGGGTCAGAGCTTGCTTCCAGCGTTGATAATATATTTAGAGCATATTAAATCCCATCCGCTACCCGCCGGTTCCCCACCCTTACATTGTCTGTATCAGAAGCGCGTAAACGTCCCGGTCTGGCATCGTATTCCCTCGTTGTTTTAGATGTGCGTCCCATTGGTAATCGTGCTTCCATTATACACCAATAAGCAGAAAAAGATAATTCAAAATTAAAAATTTAGAATTAAAAATTATTGTCTACTCGTCGTGGTTCGACAGGCTCACCACTCCTTGTATTATAATATAATAGGTCGCAAAGCGACACCTTAATTTTGAATTTTGAATTAAGCCCCCGCTTTTAGAAGGAGGAACTTCGTTGAGTTCAATTCAAAATTGTCGTCTTTGTTCGTCGCTTCGCTCCTCTCATATTATAATAAAGTCGCCAGAGCGACACCTTAATTTTGAATTTTTGATTGCCCTGTATTTTTTTATGAATTACTTCTTTTGCGGCAGGAAATTTTCGCCGGTTATTACACTTTTGCCTGTCTTTTTTTCCAGTTCTTTTCTTGCTTTTCCCGCTATCTTCCCGCCTTTTTTACCGGCTTTACTGTTTTGTTTCAAACCTTTGGCTTTTTCCGCCTGGGCTATCTGTCTTGTGGATAGTTCCGCAAGAGCCGTAAAAATGAGTTCTGCTTCGCTCATATGGTCCCGCAGGTTCTGGCTTTTCAGTCCTTTTTTGATTTTATGGGTCTTTACATCCAGTCCGGACCATTCCTTGTGTATTATGTTTGTGAGTATTGCGTACTCTTCTTTTTGAGTTATATCGTTGTCTTTCCAGTAGTCGGTAAGTTTATTTCTCGTCTCCTGGCTCATCATCCTCTGCTGTATCCACTTTTCGCTTCTTCCGTGCTTTTGCCAGTTTTCCCTGGCCCTGTTTAAAGAGCGCTCCGGGTCGGCCAGTTCCTGCATGCGCTCGTAACCGACTTTGGCCAGCCAGAGTTTTATGGGTTCTGCTTTAGGACTTGGGACTGACTGGATGAGACGCAGGAGAGTTTCAGGGTCGGCCACATCTGTAATCCTCATTTTCCCGTCTTCAGCCTGCATTTTCAAACGGTTACAATTTGTAACCGTTTGACTACCTTCTTTTTTTAGCCTGTTTTTAAGCACTTTCCAGTAATTCCTCGCGGCCTGAAAATCCTTTTGCTGTATAAGCACCCCTACGATATCCACCACAGAGAAAAACCAAGTCTCTTTTTCTTCATCATAAACCCTGCGTATTTCAAAATCCTCAAAAATAGCCGGTAAATTTCCCACAGTTCACCTCAACATCCCGCCCTGTACGGGGTATTTGACACCCTCTTACAACATAATATAAGTATACGTTTTGTATACTTGTATGTCAATGGTTTTCCGCTGAGTTTAATAACAAAGGGACTAAATGAAATAATCGTACCAGACCTCCATCCTTCGCTTCAGCAAAGGATGGAGGTCTGGTATATCTGTCATATTTTTCTCAGCGCAATAATTTTATCCAGGTTTTCTTTTGTGGGGTCGAATAACAGGCACAGCACAACCCCGAGTATCATGAGCGGGTATGAGTCCTGCCTTACTCCGTTTAAAAGGAACAATGCAAGACCGTATATGGCTATGGAAGTGCAGAAGGCCAGGATAAGTATCAAAAATCCCTGCGCCGCCATCATATCGTCGGTTGAGCCCTTTACTTTTTGTTTCAGAAGGAAAGCGGCCGCTCCCGACGGGCTGCCCGAGTTTAATGACGACTTCACGGAGACTATAAGTATGGTCTCCACTGCCGCGATGGCGTATGCGGCTATCCTCAAAAGGTTATACGTTGCCGCAGGCAAACCCACATAACCCGGATGCCCGGCCTTAAAGACAAACCTGATCAAAAGCTCGCAGACAGCCATGTATATCAAAGGCGCGGCCGCGTTTGCCAAGAAAAACGCCCGTATGGTTTTTTGTTTTTGTTCCAAAGTCATGCTCTGTGGGGTTGTGTCCGTCATTTTATCTCCTTTTAATTTTTTTTTAAAATATGGAATGTTGATATGTATTGAAAAAGGGGGCATCATAGGTTAACATGTAAAAATCGTGCCAGACCTCGAGTTAATAGTTAACAACTCCGTTCTTCACCAAATCAATTTTATCAACTATTAACTCGACTTGCCAGCCGGCTCGTCCGTCATAGCTTCAGCGACGGCGGAAGAGCTTCAGCGAAGGATGGAGGTCTGGTACACAACCTTTCCTTCCACAATTAGAACTACGGCGCGAAAACCTGCACCGTATAAAGGTATGCCGTATATATGTACCCTCCGCCGCCTGTGGCTATCCAGTTGGCGTTGGTGCTTTGCCAGGTCTTCAGTATCGTGCAGTCAGGGGCTGCTTTGTATATCTGGCTGCCTGCCGCCACTATTACGTTTCCGGCCGTATCCGCGGCCAGGCCGCCGCCCTGGATGTAGCATGTGCCAAGCTGGGTCCCCGTATCCGTGAACCTGTTGAATTCACCACCGTAAATAACCCCTATGTAGACATATCCTCCACCGGCCGCTATCCCATTGCTTAAGGTTGCCCAGTTTGTCATCCACTGGGTGAGGCTGTTGCCGGCTGAGTCGTACTTTATCACCGGAGTATTTAGGCAGGTGCAGTCTATCACCACATATACATTATCCGCCCCGTCCACGGCTAAAGAATTCGCTATCTGTGATGGCATGTAACCCCAGCTTGAAAGGTAATTTCCGTCAGTATCGAATTTTTGAACTCTGTGGTTGTTTGCCTCAAGCACATAAACATTGCCGCTTCCCCCGACAGCGATCCCGTTGGCCCAGTCGAATTGCCCGGGCGCGCTGCCATAGCTTCCCCATTGGGTTATATAAGTCCCGTCCTGCTTGAATTTCTGCACTCTTGTCTTCTCCAGCACATAGCAATCCCCTGCCGAATTGGCCGCGATACCCATGATGGTCCCGAACTGCCCGTTGCCGGTCCCGCTGGTACCCCATGAAAACGCGGGCAGGCACAGGGTTGACGTTATGGTCGGTGTCGGCAGGGAAGTAAAAGTGCGCGTGATGGTAGCGGTGGCCTGGGGTATGATTACGGTCGGTGTTTTTGTGGCTTGGACAGTAGGGACAGCCGTGACAGGCGCCGCGATATCATGCCTGATGCATCCGGCGGAAATGACGGCATACAAAATCGATGAAACAATTATTGCCAGGAATGCTGTAAACAGTTTGAGCTTAATTTTCCCGCCAGGCAAGGTCAAACACCCCCGTTTTTAAATGTGTTGCTCCCAAGTTATTGCGGATATATTATACAACAAATACGGAAAAAGATAATTAAAAATTCAAAATTTAAAAGTTGATGTCTTTGTTCGTCGCTTCACTCCTCTCATATTATAATAAGGTCGCCAGACCTCCCTTGAAAAACGCCCGCTTTTATGCTATCTTGTTGCTTGCGAGAAAAATGGGAGGAAACCTTGGAAATTAACAAGTTTACCGGCATCAGGCGGTGCAGAACCGTTAAAGTACTTCTGATATCTTTATCCTTATCCTTCCGCATTTTCTGCGCCGATCCCACGCCCACGTTCACCCCTGCCCCCATTTTAGGCTCTGTCCTCGACCACTGGGTGACGAACGGCGCCATACTTTCGGTTACGTCCACATCAACCGACATTTACCTGGCCGGGTACTTTTCCCTTGTCGGCCCGCGCATGGTCAACGGCGGCCCGGTAATCGCGGCAGACGGGTCCTATATACCCGGATTCCCTGATATCATGGGCGGCACAGTGAACACGGTGATATCAGACGGCGCAGGCGGGTATTATATAGGAGGCATGTTCACGTCCATTGCGGGCCAGATACGCAACAGGATGGCCCATATATATTCCAACGGCTCTTTGGACCCTGTCTTCAACCCCAATGCCAACTCCAATGTCTGGAGCCTTTATTTTAACGGGACAAGCCTGTACGCGGGCGGCAGCTTCATATATCTGGGCGGAACCTCGTATAACTGCAACCACATAGCAAAACTCGACCCAATAACCGGAGCGCCTGACATGGGCTTTGCGGCGAATTTCAACAGCATGGTCGAATCCATAATTCCCGGCCCGTCCGGCAGCCTGTATGTATCCGGGTATTTCACGCAGGTGAACGGGACCGCCAGGGGGTACTCGGCAAAGATCGACGCGGCGACCGGCAGCCTGGACTCCAATTTCAACCCAAACGTGAACAACATGGTTTACGCCTCTGCCTTCGACGGCACCAGCGTATTTTTGGGAGGCATGTTCACGACCGTCGGCGGCACGGCTCATAACCAGCTCGCGAAAGTGAACGGCACAACCGGCGCGCTCGACACCGCGTTTACCACCACCACGACTGGCGACGTCACCGACCTGCTCTTAAACGGCACAAGCCTGTACGTAAGCGGCGGGTTCGCCAACATCGGCGGCGTATCCAGGTACTGCCTGGCAAAGCTCAACAAGGACACCGGCACCGTCGATACCGGCTTCAACGCGCAGGCCGACAACCAGACCGATGCCATGGCCATTTCAGGCTCCACGCTCTACATAGGCGGCTATTTCCGCAACCTGGCCGGCAGTCCGCGGCCGGGCATAGCAAAGATAGATGCCGCAACAGGCGCGGCAGACCCGGCGTTTATAAAAGGCACGGACGGCATTATTAATTCGCTTTGCCTGAACGGTTCAGCGTTATACGCTGGCGGCAGGTTCTACAGCCTGGGCATGCTGGCCCGCTCCAACCTTACGAAACTGAACGCGGCATCCGGCAGCCTGGACATGTCCTTTTCCGCGGACACGAACAACACGGTGAACGCGGTTTGCCTGGGCAATTCCTCGCTTTACTGCGGCGGCATGTTCACTACCGTCTCGGGGGCCGCCCATAACAGGCTCGCCAAACTCGACCCTGCGACCGGCGCGCCCGACGCGGCTTTCACGGCGTCCGCCGACAACACGGTCAGGTCAATACTTTACAGGGGCGGCGCATTGTACACGGCCGGGCTGTTCTTAAACATCAACTCAGCGGGCTACAATTACCTGGCAAAACTCGACCCCGCAACAGGCGCGCCCGACAATGGCTTTGCGCCCGCACTCAATAACGCGGTATACACCATGGATTACGATCCAGGCGGCCTTTACATAGGCGGGGCTTTCACTACGGTGCAGGGCGCATCCAGGAGCCGCACCGCAAAAGTGGACCCTATAACCGGCGCCCCTGATATCCTGTTCAGGGCCGACACGGACAACAACGTGAATGCCGTGATGGCGGACCCGTCATCCGGCCTGCTCTACCTGGGCGGTGACTTCATGTACGTCGGGGGCGCGATACGCAGCAGGGTTGCCATGGTCAACAGCTCGTCCGGCGCGCTGGACCCGGTTTTTAACCCAGGCTGCAACGGCTCCATAAGCACCCTGGCCGGCGACGGCGTGAGCGTGTACCTGGGCGGAAGCTTTTCCTCACTGGGCGGCGGCGGCCGCTCCAATATCGCGCGCGTGGACAGGATAAACGGGGCCCTGGACCATCGTTTTAACACGGGTACCGACAATCTGGTCGGCACTTTTGGTTTAAGCCCGTTTCTGGACACGCTGTATTGCGGCGGAGGCTACCACATAATAACTTTCACGGGCGCGACAAGCTATTCCGCGGTATTCCTGGGCACGCCGTATCCCAACACCGCCACCCTGACCCACACGGTTTCGCCCACGTTCACCGCAAGCCCGACCATCACGCCTACCTTTACGATAACTAACTCCCTGACGAATTCGCCCACGTCCACTTTCACAAGGACAAACACGCCTGTCTGCACGGCCACATGCACTTTCACAAGGACCATCGTCCCCATATACCCGATCCCGTCCTTTACGCCTGCCACGCCGGCGCCGTGGACAATACTCAACCATCTCATAGTGAATGGCTCCGTGTACGCGGTCACCGTGACCTCAACCGATGTCTTCATAGGCGGCAATTTCACCCACGCAGGCCCGCGAAGCGGCCAATGCGTGATCGCAAACGCAGTGACCGGCGCGCTTGCGCCGGGTTTCCCGCAGGTCTCGGGCAAATCGGTCCTGGCTGCAGTGTCCGATAACGGCGGCGGCTGGTACATAGGCGGCGACTTCAGTTCCGTGGCCGGCGTCCCGAGGGCAAATATCGCGCATATCTTCGCGAACGGCTCTCTCGACCCCGTCTTCAATCCCGGCGCCAATGGCATTGTCCGGGCGCTCGCGTTCGACGGCGCGAACGTTTACATGGGCGGTTCCTTTACCCAGGTATCTGGCGCGGCCAGGCAATACCTTGCGAAGGCCGGCGTGTACGGCTCGCTCGACATGGCCTTCAACCCCGGGGCCAACGGAGACGTGTACGCGCTCGCGTTGGATTCGGGCTGGCTGTACGCGGGCGGCGGGTTCAGCGTGATAGCGGGACAGTCTCGGAGCGGCCTGGCAAGGATGTACCCGGACAGCGGAGTCCTGGATACTGATTTCAACGCAGCGCTGAACGGCATTGTGGACACGATAGTGCCGGCCGGGGCTGGCGTATATATAGGCGGCACATTCTCCTCGGTCGGAGGCCAGACGCGCTGGTATGCGGCCAAGGTAAGTTCGTTTGACGGGGCATGCGACCCCCTGTTCAGCCCCATGCCCAACAACAGGGTGTATTCCATGGTATTCGACGGCACCTATGTGTACATGGGCGGCAGCTTCACTATTATCGGATACCCCACGGGCTATACAAAATTATACCTGGCCAAGGTGGACGGCACCACCGGCGCCATGGCCGCCTTCGACGCAGGCATACCCAATACCTACGGCACCCTTGTTAATTCGATTGCGTTCGACGGGACTTACCTTTACGCGGCAGGCCTGTTCTATTATCCGGGATATTACTGGAAGAACATAATTAAACTGGACCCGTCAACCGCGGCCCAGCCTTTGGCCTTCCTCTTTACCGGCGACGGCGCCGCGACGCTCGTGGCGAGCGACGGCACAAACCTGTGCGTGGGCGGCCAGTTCAGGAGCATAGGCGGCGTGTGGCGGCATAATTTAGTGAAGGCCGACGCAGTGACCGGCGTAATAGACATGGCATTTGACCCTGAGCCGGACGACGAGGTATACGCGCTCGCGTACAGCGGGTCCTCGCTTTATATAGGCGGGTCCTTCCCCTACGTGGGCACGGACTATTGCCCGTACCTGGCAAAAGTGGATATAAATAACGGCGCGCGCGACACCGGCTTTTCAGGCTCGCCGAACGGGATAGTAAGGGCGCTGACTGCGTACGGAAACAGCCTGTATGTGGGCGGCCAGTTCACGACCTTTTCAGGCCAGCCTTTGAGCTTTGCGGCAAAGGCCGACCTCTTGACCGGCGCGCCGATCGCCTCGTTCCAGCCATGGGCCAACAGCACGGTTTATTCGCTGGCGGCAGACCCGTCCGGCGTATATCTTGGAGGCTCGTTCAACCGCATACAGGGCGCTGTCGCGAACGGGCTCGCCAAGGTCGACCCAATGACCGGCGCGCCTGTCCCGGCTTTCACGCCCGGGTCGCAGGGCTCGGCCAAAACCCTGTCCCTGGACGGCTCGAACCTGTATGTCGGAGGCGCCGTGGAATCCCTGGGAGCGCCGTACCTGTATTACCTTTTGAAGCTCGACAAGACCTCCGGAGCGTACAATCCGGCCTTTGTCCCGGGCCTGAACCTGGACACGTACTGCTCGGCGCTGGACGGCCAGGACATATTTTACGGCGGGTATTTCACGAACGCATCCCCCGTTCCGGTCAGCTATCTGGCCGAATCCAGCTGTTACTCAGGCCTGGAATTCTCGTCTTTTGCGCCCCATCCCGACGGCCCAATACTCACCATGGCGATATCGCAACTCCACAGGATACTGTATGTCGGCGGCCTTTTTAACTTAATTTCCGGGATGAGCGTCAACAATTACGCTGCCATATTCCTGGGCGACCCCATGCTACAGCCCACGCCCTCAAACACTGCCGTGGTATCCCCTACACGCACCCCCACGGCAACACGCACTAATACAGCCACCGGCACCGTATCGCCCACACAGACCGCGACGCTTACACTCACCCAGACCCCCACGTTGACCGAAAGCCCGGTCGTGACGGCCGCGCCGACATTCACCGCCACCGTTACCGCCACTACCGTGCCTTTCGCGCCGGAAGGAGAGCTGACCGTATTCCCGAACCCGACATCCAGATGGATAACCATATTCTTAAACAACGGCATGGGAGCGCAATACATCAGGACTGCGATTTACACCCAGGCATTCAGACGCATACGCGACGCGGTTTTCGATATGTCGCCGCAGAACATATACAAGATAGACTCCGGCGGGCTGGCGAACGGGACGTATATATTGCTGGTGCAGCTTATAAAGGACGGCGCAGTCGTATACAGGGGCGTTGCGCCTGTGACGGTTATTAAGTAGCCGGCGGACGGCAAGTGTGGCTGGGGTCACCCATTTAAGTGATTGTCAATAATTGGAGTGTGGCTGGGGTCAGACCTTGCTTATTGCTTTTATAATTTTCTTAATTTACAAGACAAGGCCGGTTCCAAACTTTATTATCTTTCAATTCATCAATTTATTTTTCTTTGTCTTCGGCAGAAAATTCTTTTCTGACACGACAGATCTTCCCAGTTTTTTTTCCAGTTCTTTCCGCGCGTTTCCGGCTATACTACCGCCGGCTTTTGCATCGGATTTCAGTTTTTTAACGCCTTTTGAATCTTCATTACGATGTATTTCCGTAGTTGACCGGTCGCCAAGCATTGTAAAAATCAGCTCAAAGTCGTCCATATGGTCGCGCAGGTTTTCCATTTTTATCCCCTTAAGCTTTTTATACTCGCCCGGGGTTACGCCAAAGGTCGCTTTTGATATTTCTGCCGTTAAAATCTCATAATCCCTTTCCTCCTGCGCCCCGCGCTTCTGCCACTCATCGGTTAATTCTTCCCTGATGGCTATGCCGCGCATCCGCTTTTCAATCCAGTCTTCAGTATATCCCTTGAGTTTATACAGCAGTCTGGTTCTTTTTGTAGCCAATTCAGGATTTTCAATCTCCTGCACCCGCTCATAGCCAACTTTTGCCAGCCAGCGCTTAAATGGCTCGGCCTTAGGGGACGGTATTGATTGAATAATGCGGAAAAGACCCTCTGTATTAGCACAATCGGTTTTATACTTTTTACCGTCAGAAGATTCTAATTTCAGTTGCCGACAAACTGTCGACAACTCAAACCCATCGTCATTCTTCACCCGTATTTTCATTACATACCAATAATCCCTGGGTTTGGAGCTGTCTGTCAAGGCTTCAACGACATCAACTACAGAAAACCACCACTCATTTTGCAAAAGAATTTTTCTTATTTTTCTATTTTTGAACATGACAATTTTAGTTGTTTCCATAGTTTGCCTCATCATTCGTTATTTATCGCCATATATTGATTAAAATTATTATACACTTTGTATACTATGTGGTCAAGGGGAAAGATATGCATCAGACCTAGTAAATTGACTTTTCGCTCTCCCTTTTTCAAAAGCCCAATTTCCAAGGTCTGACTTTTTCCTCTTTATGAAATCTGAGACGTCGCAACCAAACTACTTCGCCAAAGTCTCGAATTGGTCTTTAGGTTCCTCATAGCCGAGTTTTTTCGCCTTTTCGAGGTCTTTAATGGACTCTGATTTTTTCCCTGTTTCTTTTTCAGCCATGCCCCTGTAGTAGTAAGCTTCCGCAAATTCCGGATCCAGGGATATTGCTTTATCGCAGTCTGCTATGGCTGCTTTATAATCCTTCATTTCATAATAAGTAATGGCGCGGTTGTCATAAGCGGGCGCGAAATCCGGCTTAAGTTCTATGAGTTTGGTGAAGTCTTCCAGGGACCCTTTCTGGTCGCCGGTTATTGCCTTTAAGTTGCCCCGATTATTGTATGCGCTTTCATTTTCCGGGTCTGTTTTTATGGCCCTGTCAAAGTCAGCCAGGGCGCCTTTATAATCCTTCATTTCCATCTTCACCATGCCCCTATCCGCGACAAGCTTGACCGCGTCAGGCTCGTACTTTAATCCCGTATCATATTCGGCTATGGCTCCTTTATAGTCTTTAAGCGTATACTTGACAAAAGCCCGGTTGCCATAAGCCACGGCGTTTTTTGGCTCCAACTTTATAACCATATTGTAGGCAGCCAGCGCGCCCGCATATTCCCCGGCGCTGAATTTTTCCCCGCCAACACGCATATAGTAATCCGCGTCATTCCCGCCCAAACCCGCGCTAATCCTGCTGCCTGTTATAAGGCTCACTGTAACTGCCAGTAAAATAAAAAAAACTATTTTTTTCATAAAAAATTGCTCCTTTTCAATTTCAGTTTTTAGAATCCGGGGTCACGCCTTGAACTGATACCTGACAAGCCTACTGTAACCATATACAATGATCATCATGTATCAGTTCAAGACACACGACCCCTTTATTTTACTCCATCCCGCCGCTAACTTACAAACCGGGGTCAGATTGCCCCGTATAAGAGCTACTGTGACTTATACGGGGGCCCCAATTTGTGGAATAGCAAATCATTTGTAAATATAAGTATCATTTTCTATTTTTACTTTATTGTATGTATGGTGCCAGACCTTGTTTAGAGCATATATAAATTTTATTAACTCTTTATCACCACTCTAAACAAGGTCTGTCACTCTTTAATTCGCCCACCAGTGTATCCTGTAATTTCCGAGTATAGTATCCCTGTCAAGGGCATATATTATCCTGTCCCCGCCTGAGAATTTCGTTATCCCGAAAGTGTCATAAACCCCGATGTTGCTTGGAAGCGTTTTAATATACGCGCGTGATACACCGTCATAAAGTTTCACCAGCTTATCGTCCGCTTTTACCAGCAGCAATCCCGGATGGCTGAACTCGGCTCCCCTCGCGTATCCGTCCCATGACCCGGCCGTGACATTTATATCCGCGGTACTCAGATCTTGCAGGGTGGAGGCGTTGGTGCAAAATATAAGGCGGGAGGAATCCGGCGAAACGGCCATATCATACGGGTCTGAACCCAGGTCAGTCCTTTGCTGCAACAATGTCAAAGTATGGCTGACAGTGTTGTAACTGTACCTGGAAAGCGTAGTCGGGTTGCTGCCCCAGACTCCTACAAAAAGATTATTTCCTGTTTTGTCATAGGCAACAGGGCCGCCGTCGTAGTATCCGCCGATAGATGTCAGGACATTCCCAAGTATACCGTCGACAACCATGATCGTCTTTGGCGGCGTCAACAGGTAACTCGCCCCCAGGAATATGGTCAGGTTGTTCCCTATTGCTATATAGTCGTATCTGCCGCCTACCGGAATATAAGTCACTCCGGCTGTCTGGAGGTCTATTTTTGCCATGTCTGTGGAATTAAGCGTTGCAAAAAGGGTTCCGCTGCCGCTGTCATAGGCCATCTTTACCGGCGCCGCGTTCAGGGGTATCGTAAGCCCAACCAAACCTGTAAACACGTTCTTCACAATTACGCTGTTTGCCACCCTGTCGCCATATATTATCCACCCGTTGCATAGCGGCAAAATACTCGTGGTACTATTCACAGACACCACCCCGGATACGCCCGCGTACGCTACCGCGCTATCGTCCGAACAATTGATAAGGACAAGCAAGGGCGTGGTCGGCGTGATCGTGGCGGTAGGGGTCATAGTTGCCGTGCTGGTTTGGGAAAATGTATTTGTAACCGTCTTTGTAGGCGTCGCCGTGCGTGAATTGACCGCGTTCTGGGTAAGCTGGGCCCCCGCGGTCGCGGTCTGGGCTATGGCGGTCTGCGTTGCTTTTATGGCGGTACTTATGGCGGTTAAAGCAGCCTGCATGGTCTGCGTCATGTTCGGGGTAATAGTATAGGTCGCCGTGGCCGTTGCCGGAGTGTTTGCGGCGGTAGGGCCGTTTACATCCTGTTTTTTGCAGCTTTGAAAAATGGAAATAAAGATCACAAGCATTACGGCTATTGACAACATTTTTTTCATTTTACTCTCCTTTTTTTTTCACCGTCTGACACTTATCCAAAGCTTAAATACCGCTTATTCAAACCTGATATTATCAAGATTATTTAGTCCGGGGTCACCTTGCTTACAGCGTTGATAATATATTTAGAGCTTATTAAATCTCACCCACTGCCCGCCGGTTCCTCACCCTTTGTTGTCCGCAACGAATTTTGCCATGAAGGGCAAAATTCGTGAGGTACTATACCCTTTGGCAATACCGGGTTTATATCCTTATCGCCGCTTTTACCGCGGAGAGTAAATCCACCGCTTCCCTTACCGCTATTTCTGCGTCTTTCGGTTTTACAAGCCTTTGCTCGTACTCCGCCATATTTTTGATGCTGATTATCGACTCAAATAATTTGGCGATCCGCACATTTGTTTCTTTGGAAAATTTTGTCATCATTATCAGGGCTGCTGCATCCTTATGGGTTTCAGAAGCGCTTCTTTTGGCCAGGCTGAAAGCGCACAGCGCGTCGGCCGCAGAGATGGCCCCGTGCACGGCGCTTACTGCAGCCGCGTTATACCTGCCGGACTTCAGGCTGTTTTCCGCGGAGTCCGTGTTTTCTTCCGCTTTCTTCATAAAAACAAAATACATCTCCTTGTCTACATCTTTTGTCTTTATATGCCTTGTCATATTACTTTGATACCCCCCTCTATATTTTTAAACATGGCAAGATTTTTCTTTTGCTGATATTCACTGACCGTCACTATATGCGGGCTCAGCGGGTTACCGTAAAGTTCCATGCATTGTATGGATATATCCGCGAGTTTTTTTCCTGTTGCTTTGGCGGTTTTCATGTCTTTCACAAGGACAAAAAGATCTATATCGCTTGATATAGTATCCTTATTTGCCGCCACGGACCCGAATATTACTGCGCGCTCTATTCCGGGCTTTTTAAGATCGGCCCTGAGCATGATTTTCAAGTGTTCTAAGGGCACGTAGTTCTCTTTCTTTTCCATAATACCGTTCAGTTTTAGATACGCAAAGCTTTCTGTATTGGCCCGCCAGACCACGGATGCCCCGGCCCGGGTATATGTTGCCAGGTTCATCTCCTCAAACTCCTTGAGTATTTTTATCACCTGCGTGTGCGATATGCCGCAAAGCCTGGCAAGTTCCCTGCCAGTGGCCGTGAAACCCGGATTGAAAAAGTACTTTAATACCGCAAGCTTCGCCTTTGAAGAGAGAAGCCCTGTAATGTCGGAATTTAACCTCATGTAAAACCTCCTGTAAACTTTATATTACAATTGTAACATATAGTTTACACTTGTCAACAACATCAGTTCCGGGGTCAGGCCTTTACCTGATACCTGATAACGTTCAAAGCCTTCCATTATCGCCCTTCCCGGTTTAGAGGGGGCAAGCCCCCTCTCTACAAGTTCTAATACGGTAAAGTCGGCATAGCTAAAAAAAACAAAACCTGTAGAGAGGGGGCTTGCTCCCTCTCGCCGTTGGCTTTTATCACCAGGTCATCGTTTATTCTAGGAATAATGGTACCAGACCTCGAGTTAATAGTTAATAACTCCGTTCTTCACCAAATCAAATTTATCAACTATTAACTCGACTTGCCAGCCGGCTCGTCCGCCATAGCTTCAGCGACGGCGGAAGAGCTTCAGCGAAGGATGGAGGTCTGGCACACAACCTTTTCTCCCTCCCCTTTATTGCAAGCTACTGTCTTTCCTTAACGGCCCTTATTCTCTTCGTCAATATAGGGTGCGTCGAGGTTATCTCGTAGAGCCAAAGAAACATTCCGCCTTCCATTGACTGCTTCACAACTTCCTCAACATCAGCGTCCTTATACAATTTTGTCCCTACGCTGAGCATCATGAGCCCTTCCACGCAGCCCTTTGGAACGAAATGGGCCCCGAAATTATCGCAGGTGTATTCGCAGGCCCTGGAATACGCGGTGCCCAGGAACGGTATGAAAAATGCCGGATATACAATCCACCTGTTTTGTATGTGTCTCCTCCCTATATGCGCGAGCTCGTGGCAGATTATAAAATCAAGGGCGTTCCCGCCCGCGTTATAGGCAAGCTCGAAAACGTCTGAATAAATAAGCACAAAATCCCTGCTTAAAAACCTGGTCGCAAAAGCGTTCAGCAAGCCTCCCGCCTGCATGACATATATGTCCGGCATCTCCTTCATTTCCATTTTTTCCGCAAGTTTTGTTGCCGCCAGGTATACGTCCGGAAACTGCTTTGACGATATCTTTACCGCGTTTGCCTTTATCTGCGCGGTCAAAAATCCCTGTGCGAGCCATGTGATGAGCACTAAAATAAGGATGTAAACAATTCCCACAATTGATACAACCAAAACCAGGTAAAACAGGATCGAGATAAAAGCCGAGATTACAAAGTAAATGTTTTCTTTCGGATTAATGAGTTCCTTCATGTTGCCTCCCTTTTTTTATCGCGGATTCCCTGTCCGCGTCTGATTTACAGCACCTTTTCCACAGCGTTAAAGATATATGTACCAGACCTCGGGTTGAAAAAGAGATGCATCAGACCTTGTAATTTGACTTTTCATCTTCAGTGGAACATGTCCACGTAGTCCGCAATGCGCCTTATCTTTTTTTCACCCAGCACCAGCATTTCCTCGGGGTGAGCGCGGGTGAGTATCTCGTAATATATGAACTCTTCGAGGTATCCCGCCTTAATTATTTTCCCTATTAGTTTGAACTCAGGTTTCGCCGTGTCCAGGGCCTTTATGCTGTCTATCTCCGTAATGAGCCTGGTGCTTTCTCCCCGGGGGCCGGTTATGCTCATGGAGCGTCCTCCGACTTGCGTCTGGGACAGGTATATGCTCCTCACCAGGCCGTACGACACCCAGTCAGGCTTCGCTTCTATAAGTATTTTACCATTATTTTTGGTCACCCGGCACTGGGGTATGAAGGTCCAGTCATTAAACGGCCTGCCTGAGCGCTCTCTGTCGCCGTGCAGACTCCTGCGTATTTCCGCGTGACAGGGGTTCAGGACATGGGCCAGGGTCATTTCCCTGACCGCGCCTTTTAAGTCCCCGAGGGCAGCCAAAGTATCGGCCAAAAACCAGTGGGCCTGGTAATCTATGAAGTTCACGCTTATGGCCTTTTCAAAATATATCTTCGCGCCGGCCATATCGCCCTTGCCGTAATAGGCGTCCCCAAGGTTGCAGTAGATGGTACTGAATTCCGGGTCCATAGTCGCGGCTTTTTTGTAGGCGGCTATGGCGTCGTCAAAACGTTTTTCAGACCAGGCCTTTTCCGCCTCATTCCAGGCGCTCTCTGCCTCGGCTGCTATAGTATGGACGAGTACTTTCATAACGCCGTTGTGCCCGGCAACGTATATCCTCGGAGGGATCTGCACGCAGTCAGGAAGAGCCGTAAGCTGCCCGGCCAGGTCCTCCACATCCACATTCTTGGAAAACGCCTCTGCTTTTTGAGAAGCGCTGTCTTTTCCTTTCTTTAAAGCCCCGCCTCCGGCGCCACTTGCCGCGTAAACGGATGAAAACAGGATAAAACATGCTGACAGGCTGATAACGACAAGTTTTTTCACTAAATCCCTCCCCAAAGATTAATTGGAATTCGAGTGTCAGGCCTTTACCTGATACCTGACAACCTCTGTCCTTTTGCACTCTAACCGCCGGGTTACCGGCTTATCCGCCAGGGTAGCACTGCCTATTTGTCTATATACGGCTGGCCTTTCCATATTTATGCATATTTCCCGGTTATCACAACAAATATCAGCACTGTGTTTACAATCACTACCATTGCCGAGCCTATCACAGCCACCATAATTATCATCAATCCCGTGGGTAATGATATTACCGTGTTAGCTATGGCAAAAAGCGCGCTTATGGCAAACGCGGTGCAGAACATTGGTTTCGCGGTTTTTGCGCCGCTTAAGAGCATTATCGATCCGGCAAGGCACAATAAGGAGATCAGGATGGCTGTCAGGCCAGCGTACAGGGTGTATTTTTCGAACCAAGCCGGGTAGGTTGCGGTTTTATTAAAGAAGGAACTTATGTTCTCCTCCATTTTGGCCGTCTGGGAAACGCTCATGGCTTCCTTCGTGTTTACTTTTTCTTTTGCCTTTAATTTTTCTTTTACCTCCTCCATCATCGCGGGCAAAATATTTTTTTGCATTTTTATCAGCCCGGGCAGCGTTGCCGATACTGTTCCACTGACAATCCCCATGCACGCCATGGCCAGCCCAAGCACTCCCGCCGATATCACCCAACCGGGCTTCTTTGCGTTTTCGTTGGTCATTGTTCCTCCTGTTTGTTATATTTTATTTATGCGGGCCCTTAAATGCCACGGCCATGAATATTACAATGAATATGATGAGAAATAACAATCCGGCCAGAACCAGGCAGCCGTTCAGTTTGGGCTCCAGTTTGGCAGGGTCCGTCAGTTCCGGGGAATCTTTCTTGATCTCCTTGAGCTTTACGTATAACATGAAATTCGCAGCGCACATATACGGCATAAAAAGCGCCTGTATGAGGTAAAACACGGTCATTAGTATGGGATTTCCCGTCAAAACCTTGATATTGCCGGCTAACAGGAATGCGCCCGCAACACACGCGGCCATAAGCGGGGCCATGGTCACTCCCACAGCCAGGCTGTAAACCGTAACCGCCCAAAAATACCTTTTTACCAGGGCCGCGCTTATTTTAAAAGGGCTGACTTTCTTGTCGTCCTCAAGCAGTACCGCAATGGCCACAAAACTGTAAATAACCGAAATATACAGACCGGGTATTATGAACACGACAGTGCCGATAGCCACCAGAACGAACATAAGTATGTTGTTAACCACATAGGCCCATATTTTCGGCATGGCGGCATTAAAGCTTTCCGCGAAAGAAACTTTTTTGCCATAATACAGGTTCCCCATGGCAATAACTATGGCCGCATTGGCCCACAAAGATATAAATATCCCGGCAAATATACCGACAAACGCAACCAGACCCAGTACGGGAATTTCCTTGACAGGCAATAAATTCAAGAGCGCCTGGACAGCTACGCTGGCTAAGGATATGGCCAAAAGTAACGCGTAATTATCCTTCATGAACAGCATGGCTTCCCCTATGGTATTCCAAACACCCAGCTTTTCCCCGACCCAAACAGTTTTTTTGCCGGCTGATTTTTCCGTTTTTTCCACAATGCCCTCCGGGTTTATTATTTTTACTTTTTTCATGACAATAAGATACGTGTACCAGACCTCGAGTTAATAGTTAACAACTCCGTTCTTCACCAAATCAAATTTATAAATTATTAACTCGATTTGCCAGCCGAAACTTCGCGAAGGATGGAGGTCTGGTACACACCCTTTCTACAAAAAGTTTCGCCTAAAAAATTGACTTTCTACGCCGTTTTCGGCAGAAACAATCCTACAAAAACCAAAAACATCCATAAAATTCCCACAATCAATAATAAAACCTGCCATCCCGGCAGGCCGTTTCTTACCGGCATTCCCGGCTGTTCGATCATCCAGTACTCGTTCAGGCTTACTTGGACAAAAGCCGTAGGTATAAACGATAAAGTTGCTATGAGCCAGTATGGGGCCGGCAGTTTCACCATGACATTAAAAATTATAATGAAAAGAAGTACCACGCCCGGCAAAAATTTACTTTTCACCCCGGCTTCCATTCCATATGTCTGTATATCCTCCAGCTGCCTGTAAATATATATTAACCCTATTACAGGAACAAAAAGAATGACAGTTCTCCACCCGGGGCTGATATCCAGATTTTTATGTTTTTTGAAATGTTTCCAGTTCCTATAAAACCAGTATATCTCATAAATACCAAATGTGAAAAAAGAAAGCGCGATAAACTGCCACATGGGCAGCACGTTTGAAAATATAATTTTTTCTCCCGTAGTACTTGCCGCGATTACTTCGGGAACCTCCACAGGCATCACTGCCTGAATTTTTTTATTTTCCATTTCCCTGACAGTCGCGGCAGTTTTACGGACAACCCCGTTCTTTTTTTTCACTGTTTTGTCTTTTTGTTTTTTCACAATCCCCCTCTTTTCAGATGAAAAATCGTGCCAGACCCCGGGTTAATGGTTGATAATTTATTCACTACACTACAAACACACCTACGCCTGCAATTATATTATGTTTTATTTATTACCGAAGTTTCCGCCCGGTCACTGTCATCCATATCCGCCCCGCTTTTCATGTTGTAAGTCTCATTGGTTTTGTATTTCCATTCTACTCCTATTTCCAAAAAATGAAATACCCCGCATCATTTCATTCCCGCATGGTGGAACACGCCTTCGCTGAAGCTCCGGCGCGCGAGCTACGCCTTCGCTGAAGCTTCCCGCCTTCGCAAGTTCGCTTCGGCGGGAAGCTTCAGCGGAAGCGGATGCTCCCTCTCACCGCAGACTTTTAAATCGCAGGACGTTTATAACTTAACCCCCGCCTCATCCTTCGGCAGGTTAAGTAAACGTCTGGTGTCATACCCAGCCTTTAACCTTGATAAATCCACATCCCGAAACCGTCCCTTTCTTCCGTCATTTTCTTTTGACATTCTTTTTCCCTGCTTTTAACGCCTTTTCCTTTTTTGCCCTATCCGGAAGTTTTTTCCCTTTGCTCGCTGCGTTCCACTCATCCACATCAACCCCTTGGGCTTCCAGCTTTTTCCTGTTAACATTAAAATAAGCTTCCTGTGCCTTGCTTACATACGGCATATCTCACCATCCTTATATTCCTATTTAAAGCATTAACAATAATGTGGCTGGGGTCATACCTTGGTAGGGTAAATAATGGTGCCAGACCCCGAGTTAATAGTTAATAAACTTTTGATATCATTTTATACGGATAAAACCAACGCTTTATAGTAAGCATCCACCGCTGTTTTCTTCACCCTCAATCCCTTGCCTGTATGCATATCCATCTTATCCTCCGACATCGAAGCCGTAGGTATGCAAAGAGTATAAGTCAGCACTCCCAACCTCTTATACTCATAAGCCTCATCCGGCCAGGCGTCCTTAATGAATGACACCTGAGCCTCCGGTATTTCAATTTTCTTTAACATTTCATCTTTGAAACCCTCAGCCTGATTAAAATAATTCTCATATGAAACCCCGCAGGTGGCATAGTTTTCAAATGTCACGTCCGTGACTATTGCCTCGCTGATTGTGATACCGGCATCAGTCGCATACCCCACAATCTCCCGAACTCCCCCAAACCCGCTCTCCTCATCCCCGGTAAAAGCTACAAATACATCATCACGGAACTTATCCCCGATCATAGCCTTTATCAAAAAGGCATTAGTCAGGGCATTATCAAAGATCCCCTCATAATACTCCCCGTTCTCAACAGCAAAAAACCTGTCGTACTTGACGCAATCTATGTGGGAAGAAATTATCTTTATGGTGCCTTCAGGTTTGTTCTTTCCGTATATCTTTACGAGTTTCCCGTCATAAACAAATCTGTACTTCGTGCCGGATAATAACTCCCTGATGGCCTTTATCCTGTCGTCAACGATAAAACCGCTCTTATCGTTTGTGCAGTTTACCGTGACCTTTTGGATAATTTCAAAAATGTTTTTCACTCTTCTTGACTCCTTCTTGACTCCTTCCAGACACCTTCCATCATTTAAATCCTTCCTTTATCTCCCCCCCGGTTTAGAGGGGGCAAGCCCCCTCTCTACAAGTTCTAATGCGGTAGAGACGGCGGAACAAAAAAAATAAAACTTGTAGAGAGGGGGCTTGCCCCCTCTCACCGCCGGCTTTTAAATCGCAGGACTCTGGTCCATCTATATTTTATCTAAAACCTTTTACCTTGCAATAATTACGAACTGTTGGTAGAAAGAATCTTCCATAATGTTTAAAACCAGCAAATTAATAATTTGATAGATGAATTTTTTTGTTTTATTTATTCCCTCAATTTTCAAAACTTCAAAGTTCAAGTCTTCAAAGAGCCTTATTATGCTTTTCTTTGTAAAAAAACGCAGGTGCGTTTCATCAACAACACCAAACTTGGCGTAAATAAAATCTTTCTCAAAAAGTATTTGCGACAAAACAGGAAAAAACCTTAAATTTGGGACAGAACAGACTACAATCCCGCCTTTTTTTAATTTTTTCTTTGCCTGCCTTAAAGCAAAAGCTGGATCAGTCAGATGTTCAATAACATCATTAAAAAAGACACAGTCAAAATAACCGTCCGGCAATTGGCTGTATACTTCCGCAATATCACCGTTCAAAACCTTATTAAGGACTTTTTTTGCTTTATCTGAACTTTTTTTATCATATTCCACGCCCCAAACAACGGCATTATCTCTTTTTTTTATTTCTTTACCAAAATTTCCAGCGCCGCAGCCAACATCAAGAAAAGTAACAGCAGTTTTGGGAATATATTTCATTAATTCCGGCCTGCTGGACAAATAATAATCAGCCTTTTTCAATTTGTCTCCTGTTTTATTAACCCATTATTTGATTACCTATTTTATAAATATAACAATTAAAAATATAAAAAACAAGTAAAAATTGTTGAACAATATTTTACCGTGATTTTATGCTATATTATTATTGACCCGTAATCTGCTGGTTTATTCCCCGTCTTTTGCTTCTTGATTTTTTCTTCCTTATCTTATCAAATTCCCTTATCCTATCGGATGTACCTGTCTTTAGTTCCTCTATCTTATATGCCAATATCCTGCGGGCCAGGAACCTGTTGAGTTCTCTTTCCCTGGATTCCTTGCACTTTACCTCTATCCCCGTGGGCAGATGTTTCAGGTATACCGCGTTTGATGACTTATTGGCCTTTTGCCCGCCCTTGTTGCCCAGATCGGAAGAGCACACGTCT
>OCZT010000035.1_pt1 | contig 108347 bp, 102 predicted proteins | sample 1539031 | NCBI WGS metagenome assembly OCZT01 (sample SAMEA3539308, study PRJEB22396) | soil metagenome | biome: tundra; feature: field; material: soil | place: USA | collected 2010-05 | depth 0.15 m
CGGGGGCGGCTGATAGGCCGGGGGAGGCACGGGCGGCTGGCCCTCTGGCGGTGGCTGGTACGGGGGTTGCTCAGTCATCGCGGGGTCCTCCATTCGGCGGCTGCGTCGCTGCAGTGCTCACTGTATACGGGCTAGCGCCGCCGCGCCAACTTTTCCTCAGCAGCCCAGCTGCTTGGCGATCAGCATTCGCTGGACCTCTGAGGTGCCCTCGCCGATCTCGTTGACCTTGACGTCACGCCAGTAGCGGGCCACAGGGGACTCCTCCATGAATCCCATGCCGCCGTGGATCTGGATCGCCTGGTCGGCGGCGCGCTTGCTGGTCTCGCTGGCGAAGAGCTTGGCCGCCGCCGCCTCCAGGTGGCACGGCTTGCCGGCATCCCAGAGCCGGGCGGAGTGGTAGACCGCCAGCCTTGCGATGTGCGTCTCGGTGGCCATGTCGGCGAGCTTGAACTGAATCGCCTGGTGCTTGGAGATCGAAACCCCGAAACTCTGGCGGTTCTTGGCGTACTCCAGCGATTCGTCGAGGCAGGCCTGCGCCGACCCCACTGACAGCGCTGCGATCGCGATCCGCCCTGCCTCCAGGGTGGAGAGGAACTGGGCGTAGCCCTTGCCGGGCTCGCCCAGCAGGTTCGTCTCCGGCACCCGGCAGTCGTCGAATGTCAGGCCGTGGGTGTCGCTGGCGTGCCAGCCGAGCTTGCGATACGGCGGATCGATGCCATACCCCGGGGTTCCCTTCTCGACCATGATCGTCGAGATCGCGGGGCGGCCGCCGCCCCCATCCCCAGTGACCGCGGTGACGGTCACGCCCCAGGTGATGTCGGTGCCGGAGTTGGTGATGAAGGCCTTGGAGCCGTTGATGACCCATTCGCCGTTGTCCAGCGTGGCGCGGGTCTTGCTGGCACCGGCGTCGCTGCCCGATTGAGCTTCGGTCAGCCCGAACGCCCAGAGCTTCCGCCCGGCACACAGATCGGGCAGGTACCTCCGCTTCTGCTCTTCATTGCCAAAGCGGTAGATCGGCGAGATGCCCAGGCCAACCCCCGCCTCCAGGGTGATGGCAATACTGGCGTCGCCCCGAGCCAGCTCCTCGATCGCCAGGCAGAGGCTGGTGAAGTCGCCCCCGGATCCGCCCCACTCTTCAGGGATGGAGAGCCCAAAGAGGCCGAGCTCGCCCATCTTGGCGACGACGTCGTACGGGAAGGCGTGCTTCTCATCCCACTCCCCGGCGTTGGGCTTGACCTCCGACTCGCAGAGATCGCGCACCAGGTCACGGACGGCGCGTTGCTCATCGGTGAGGTCCAGCTGGGTGTTGAGCGAGGGGACCGACGGCATAGAGGTGGGCTAGGCCGAGGCCTAGCCCTTCACCATCTCGACCAGCTGCTCGATGGTGTCGGCCACCGGGACACCGGCCTTGGTGAGCGCCTCCACCTTCCCCTGGGGGGAGCCGGTGTTGCCGCTTATGATGGCGCCGGCGTGACCCATGCGCTTGCCGGGCGGCGCTGTGCGCCCGCCGATGAAGCCGTAGACCGGCTTGGGGTAGCCGGAGCCGATCATCGCCGCGGCAGCCTCCTCGTCGGAGCCGCCGATCTCCCCGAGCATGACCACGGCCTGGGTCTCGGGGTCGCTGGCGAAGAGGCCCAGGACATCCTTGAAGGTCAGCCCGAGGACGGGATCGCCGCCGATGCCTACGCAGGTCGAGACGCCCAGCCCCGCGCCCGCGATGCCGGCGAGGATCTCGTAAGTGAGGGTGCCAGAGCGCGAGACGACGCCGATGTGCCCGGGCTTTGCGATGTGGTTGGGGATGATCCCGACCTTGGCCTTCTCAGGCGGCGAGACAAGTCCCGGGCAGTTTCCTCCGACCAGGCGCGGCTCCGACATGGTGTCGTGGATAAAGGCGGTGGCGCGGACCATGTCCAGCACCGGGATGCCCTCGGTGATGGCGACCACCAGCCCGACCCCGGAGTCGGCAGCCTCCATGATGGCGTCGGCCGCGAACGGCGGTGGCACGAAGACGGCGGCGGTTGTTGCGCCGGTTTCATCGACGGCCTCGGCGACGGTGTTGAAGACGGGCACGCCGAGGTGAGTGGTGCCGCCTTTGCCGGGGCTGACGCCGGCAACAACGTTGGTGCCGAACGCCTGCATTTGCTCGGTGTGGAAGGTGCCCTCCCGTCCGGTCATCCCCTGCACCACCAGCCGGGTGTTGCGATCGACGAGAATGCTCACGCCGCGCCCCCAGCCGTCACACCGGCATCCCGCTGCGCGCCAGCTCGACCGCCTTGGCGGCTGCCTCGGGGGCGCTGATGCCCGGAGTGATGCCGGCGTCGGAGAGGATCTTGCGGCCCTCCTCCTCGGCAGTGCCGGTCATGCGCACCACCAGGGGTACCTTGATGCCGAGCTCATCGCGGGCGGCGATGATGCCGCGCGCCACCTCGTCGCCGCGCGTGATGCCGCCGAAGATGTTGATGAAGATCGACTTCACGCCCGGGTCCTGGAGGATCATGTCGAGGCTGTTGCGGACCACCTCCGCCTTGGCTCCGCCGCCGATGTCGAGGAAGTTTGCCGGTTTGCCGCCGGCGGCCTTGACCAGGTCGAGGGTGTTCATCACCAGCCCGGCGCCGTTACCGAGAATGCCGATGTCGCCATCGAGGTGCACGTAGATGAGGCCGCGCTTCTTGGCCTCGATCTCCAGCGGGTCGCCGCTGCCCTCCTCGTCGGAGCGGTACTTCTCGAGGTCCTGGTGGCGGAACTCGGCGTTCTCGTCGACCTCGAGCTTGCCGTCCAGGGCGATCACATCCCCGCCGGCAATGACGGCAAGCGGGTTGATCTCGCAGGTCAGGGCGTCAGAGGCGACGGCGAGGTTGAAGAGCCGGGTCATGATCGGCACCAGCTTGCCGACCAGGCCACCGAGGCCCGCCTGAAAGCACATCGCCCGCAGCTCGTAGCCCTGGGCGCCGCGCCAGGGATCGGGATGGAACTTGACGATCTTCTCGGGGGCGGACTCGGCGACCTCCTCGATGTCCATGCCACCGGCCGCCGACAGGATCATGACCAGGCGCCGGGCGTCGCGGTCAAGGGTGACGCCAAGGTAGATCTCCCGCTCCACGTCGGCCGCCTGCTCGCACCAGACCTCGTGGACGGTGAAGCCCTTGATGTCCATCCCCAGGATGGCCTCAGCAGCGGCGCTGGCCTCCTCGGGGGTCTTGGCCAGCTTGATGCCGCCCGCCTTGCCACGGCCGCCGATAGGGACCTGGGCCTTGACCGCAATCGGACCGAGGAGGTTGGCGGCGTCCACCACCTGCGCCACGGTCCGGGCCACGCGACCCTCCTTGACCGGGATGCCGGCGCCCGCGAACTGCTCCTTCGCCTGGTACTCGAGAAGCTTCATGGTTGCCGCGAAAGCTTACACAGACGGAGGCAGCGACGGCCTTGCGGGAGGCAGCTGGCTGGACGGAGGTGGCAGCGGAGACGACACCACCGGCGGGGTGTACATCAGGCTGGCCAGGCCGTCGAGCACGGCGAGCGGGCCGAAGGCGCCAACCTCGCCCGGGAGGAGAGCGGCTAGAGGCCCCACCACCTGCTCGGCAAGTTGCTGTCGCCGCGCCTCTGGCAGCTCGTGGCGGCGGCCCCCGTAGGCCACCACGAAGCGCCGCAGGGCGTCGGGCATCCGCCGCGCGGCGTCCTCGTACGGCGTGGTCGGGCTAAACCCCGGAGTGAGTGTGCTGACCGCCGCGATCCCGAAAGCGGCGCCAGGCTCGGCCCATATCGACGCTCCAGGCGGCGCTTCCGCCGGGACCGGCATCGGCGCCGGCTCGCCGACCAGGTCTTTGAGGCGGATCCGCTCGCGGTCCCGCACCACCACGGTGCCGGCGGCGAAATCCCCGAGTCGCTTCGAGCCGCCCTGGATGAAGAGGGTGACGATGCCAATGCCGTAGAAGATGGGCAGGAAATCCACAAGGCGGACGAGGTTGCGGATCGCGACCTGCGTCACCGTGACGGGCTCGCCTCGATCGCCCAAAACGCGCAGCCGCAGCAATCTTTTGCCCACGGTCTGGCCGCCCCAGACGCCCTCAAGCACCGGGAAATAGAGGAGGAACAGGGCGAAGCTAAGGATCATCCAGATCAGCAGGGCCAAGTTCCCGCTGCCGGAGAACGAGCCCAGCAGCAACGCCCCCATGCTGAGGAAAAAGAACACCGTCAGCAGCAGCAGGACATCGATGGCCTGGGCCATGAAGCGGCTGCCGAGGCCGGCGACGCTGTATTCGAAAGCCACCCGCTCGGGAGTGGCCACCACAAGTCCGTCGGGCCGCTCCTCTGGCTGCATCAGGGCGCTTAGTCTAGCGCCGCTGGGGCTTACCCTAGGCGGGTGCGGGCAGATGAGTTCGTCAGCAAGCGACAGGACTCGTGGTCGCGCCTGGAGGCGCTCCTCAAGCGCGCGTCCGGCAGTCGCCTGGGAGGCCTCCGGCCCGACGAGGTACTGAGCCTGGCGGCGCTCTACCGTCGCTCCACCGCCGACCTCGCCCGGGCCCAGCGCGACTGGCCCGAGGAGCCGGTCACTCGCTATCTCAACGGCCTGGTCGCACGCGGCCATGCCGCTCTCTACCGTGAGGGTGGCGACGTCTTCCGCCGCCTTCGCCACTTCTACACCGCCACCCTGCCGCAGACATTCAGGGCCTCCGGCGCCTTCATCATCGCGGCCGCCACCCTGCTCTTCGTGCCCGCGGTGGCCGCGTACTTCACCGTCCTCAAGAACCCCAGCCTGGCCGCCGCGTTTGTCCCGCCGGACATCATCAACCGGGTCCATCACCACCAGCTCTGGACCCAGATCGCGGAGGCCGATCGGCCGCTGATGGCGGGGCTGATCATGACCAACAACATCTACGTGGCGGTCACCGCCTTCGCCTTCGGGGTTCTCGCGGGGCTGCCCACGATCTACGTGTTGATCAGCAACGGTGTCAGCATCGGCGGCATCCTCGGCCTGACCGAGGCCTACGGGGTTGGCGGCGGGCTGCTGGCCTTCATGGTCGGCCACGGCGTCCTGGAGCTGTCGGTCATCGTCGCGGCGGGCGCTTCGGGCCTGATGCTGGGCTGGGCGCTGCTCGTTCCCAACCCCTATCGCCGCCGCGACGCCCTGGTGCTGGCGGCTCGGCGCGCCTTCATCCTGCTGGCCGGGATGGCGCCGATGCTGGTGATCGCGGGAATCATCGAGGGCAACATCAGCCCCTCCGCGGCGCCCGACGGCGTGAAGCTGGGGGTGGGCCTGACCACCGGCGTACTCCTGTACGGCTACCTGTTGACGGCCGGGCGAGGCGCGCCGGCGGGCTCTAGAGCAGAGCCCGCTCCTTCATCTCAAGGTAGCGCTCCACCAATCGCGGGCTGAGCTCCCCGGCAGGGACGTCGAGGCCCAGCACGCCTCCCCGCCGCAGGATCTCGAAGCTCCGCCGCCGCGCCGCCAGTAGCTCTTCGGCCGCCGCCCAGCGGTAGGCGTCGCGGGAGCTGATGATGGGTCTGTCGCGCGCCGCCAAGACCTCAGGGTCGGACATCGCCACCACCAGCACCAGGTGTCGGGAGGAGAGGCGCAGCACGTGATCCACCAGCTCCGATGAAGCCTCCGGGTCGAGCACGTCGGTGAGGATCGTCACCAGCGATCGACGGTTGAGGCGGGCGGCCAGGAAGGCCAGCGCCTCGCCGAAGTCGGGTTCGCTGTACTCGGCGGTAACATCGTAGAGCGCCTGGCTGATCCGGCTCACCTGGGCGGTTCCGCGTTGCGGGGAGAGGTAGGAGCGGACGCCGTCCGCGAACGTCATCAGGCCCACCCGGTCACCCTGGCTCTGCGCCACCCAGGCCAGCAGGAGGGCGGCATTGACGGCGTGGTCGAGCTTGGTCAGTTCGCCGGCCGGCGCCGTCATCAGGCGTGCACAGTCGACCACGATGACCGCCTGCTGACCGCGCTCCGCCTCGACCACGGTGGTGACCGGGCGGTCGGCCCGGGCCGTCGCCTTCCAGCTGATACGGCGCAGCTCGTCGCCAGGCACGTAGTCGCGCAGCCCCGAGAACGCCGTGGTGGCGCCAGGCGGCCTGGCGCGACGAATCCCAGTAAGCGCCGGCATCCCTTTACGCAGCCGAAGCTCGTATTCCCGCACCGCCAGCACGTTGGGATAGACGGCGACAGTCTCGCCGAGATCGACGCCGGCCTGGCGCACCCAGAAGCCGCGGCGGCGGCGCCATCGCACGTCGACGCGACCGAACTGGTAGGCGCCGCGATGGGGAGGCCGGACGTCGTACTCCGCCCGCATCCCACCGTCGACATCGAAGGCGCCCGCCAGCACGCGAGGCGCCGGTGCCAGCCCCGATGGGGCGTGGTCGGCGACCTCCACCAGGAGCCCGGAGGCTGCCGGGTGGTCGAGGGCGAGGCGGACCGCCTGCTTCACCCCCAACGACAGCGGACGCGGAAGCGAGCGCGTCGCGGTCAGCCCGGCGGCCCCCGGCAGCCGCGCCGCTTCGATCACCGCCAGTGCCACCACGGCGGCGGCGTACGCCACGACCACCACCCAGACCTGGGGCCAGAAGATCAGGAGGAGGCCCAGGGCAGCGCCGGCCACCAGGGCCGCGATCAAGGCCGGTTGCGGCAGCAGGCCGGACCGCCTCAGCGTGGCGGCGTCACCTGGGCCACGATGGAGTCGAGGACCGAATCGGCGGTGCGGCCGGCCACCTCGGCCTCGGGGCGCACCACCAGGCGGTGGCGGAAGGTCGCCCGCAGCAGGCCCTTGACGTCATCGGGGGTGGCGAAGTCGCGGCTGTCGAAGGCCGCCGCCGCCTTGGTCGCCAGCAGCAACAGGACCTCGCCCCGAGTGCTCGCGCCCAGCGCCAGCTCGCCGGCACGCCGGGTCGCCACCGCCAGCTCGATGATGTAGCGCTGCACATCCTCGTCGACGAGTACGCCCTGGACCTCCTTGCGGCACTCGGCCACGGCGGAGGCGTCGATGACCGGCTGCACCCCGGCCGCCACCGGGTCGCGCAGCTCGATCCCGCTGTTCCATCGACGCAGGACCTCCAGCTCGACCTCCGGGCTGGGGTAGTCCAGCACCGCCTTGAAGAGGAAGCGGTCCTGCTGCGCCTCGGGCAGCGGGTAGGTCCCCTCGTACTCCACTGGGTTCTGGGTCGCCAGCACCAGGAAGGGATCGGGGAGCGCCTGCTGCTCGCCCTCGAGGCTGACGCCGCGCTCCTCCATCGCCTCGAGCAGGGCAGCCTGGACCTTGGCGGGGGCGCGGTTGATCTCGTCCGCCAGCAGGACGTTGGTGAAGACGGGGCCCTTGCGGGTGCGAAATTCGCGGGTGGCGAGATCGTACACGGCGGTGCCCACGATGTCCGCCGGCATCAGGTCGGGCGTGAATTGGATCCGCGCGTAGGAGATCTGCATCAGCCGGGCGATGGTCTTGGCGAGCAGGGTCTTGCCGGTGCCGGGCACCCCCTCGAGGAGAACGTGGCCGCCGACCGCAACCGCGATCGCGCAGAGCCGGACGGCCTCGTCCTGGCCGACCACCGCCTTGGCGGCCTCAGTCCGGAATCGCTGGAAGAACTCAGCCGCCGTCATCTCGTCTCCGCCGAAGGATAGGCCAGCGAGTGCAGCCGACGTGCCGCCTCCAGCAGAGCCCGCTCCGACCCAGCACCAGCCTGGGCCGCGGCCTCGGCCAACGCCAGGTCTCGGGCAAGCTCGGGAGCGCGCTGCTCCAGCACCTTGGCCAGCTGGTCCGGCGGCGTGCCGTGGCTCAAACCGACCCGCGCCGCCAGCGACCGCCGAGTGGCATCGTCCAGCATCGCCAGGGTGGTGGCCCGGGCACGGGCGCGTCGCAGGAGGGTGCCGACGGCCTCGGCGTACTCCGCCGAGGACCGATCGCGAGCCGGCGCCAGCGAGACCGTCGGCCCGAAGGAGCGCCCTCGCAGGAGCAGGCCGACATAGACGATCAGCAGGGCCGCGCCAAGCACGGCGCCCCAGGGGGTGGTGATCCAGTCGGTGACGCTGGGACTGGTACCGCCGGCGCCGTGGTGGTACTCGTCGAACAGGACCGGGGCACCGGCGGGCGCGAGGCTGATGAGGTCTGCCGCCAACCGCCCGTTGTCCGCCTGGCCGAGGTTGCCGTTGGCGAGGACTTGAGGATCAGAGAGGACGACGACGGTGCCATCGCCACGGCGCTCCATCACCGCCGCGGCCCCTCCCGGACTCGACTCCTCACGCAGCACAACGACCTGGGTTGGCGCCGGCGTGAGGCTGGGCGGAGGATCCGCGCCATCGATGGAGGCATCGCTGCCGGTCACGGCACTTACGCCCGGGAGCACCGGGGTGGCGACCACCATGTGCAGGAGGGCCGCCTCAGTGGAGGTGCCGCCCTGCCTGGTCTCGAGCAGCGGACCGCGTTCAACGTTGAGGAGCGCGTCGAGGCGGCTATCGCCCTGGGTGTCGGCATAGACAAGGACTCCCCCCGAGGACACCCAGCTGTCGACCTGGCTCAGCTGGTCATCGGTGAACGAGGTGTCGGGGGTGAAGACGAAGAGCAGGCCTCGCCCGCTCAGGTTGAACGACCCCTTGATGGCGCTGGTGGGATGGCCGAGCGCGGACGCGTAGCTGTAGAGGGCGGAGGTGCCGTCGACAGCGTCGCTGTCGGAGCGGTGGTCGGGCGAGCGGCTGGGCCGGTTGGGAGTCAGGAACACCAGCCCCGCGACGACCACCGCCAGCGCCACCGGGATCAGCCAGGCGCGCCCTCTCACGACGGCACCCCGTCGCGGTATGGCTGGGCCACGCCGGCGGCCCGGGCGTAGACCTGCGCGTCGGGCTCGCGGTGGCCGTAAGCGCTGGCCTCGAACGGGATCAGAAGGGGGCGGAGCGGCTCGATCCGGGCGGAGTTGACGAAGAGCTCGCGCACCGTCAAGGGGCTGGTCTCCCAGGCGCCCTCACCTCCGATGGCTGTGGCCACCGCGCTGGTCAGCGCTCGCAGGGCGCCAGGATAGTCGCCGGCTGCGGCACGGCGATCGGCCTCGGCGAACCAGTCGACCGCGGGCCGCGGCCCCAACAGTTTGCCAGTGGTCGCCACGGCGCCGCCGCGCCGGCTCCAGAGCGACTGCCCCAGGAATACTGCGATCGCCACGCCAACCGCGAGAGCCGCCGCGAACTCGACCAACTGGGCTATGCCACCGCCGCCCCCGACAAGCGCGGCCAGCAGCCGCACCAGCTGCTCCAGCAGCCAGGCACGGGCGCGGTCGAAGAGGGATGGCCCGTTGGCCTGGTATCGAGACTCGGCGAGGATCGACCGGAGGTGGGCCTCCGCCTGCCCGGGGTTGGCCGGCGCCACCTGCTGGCCGAAGGCCGCCTCAATCGCAAGAAGGCGCTGAGCCGCGTCGTCGAACCGGGGCGGGTAGGCGGCGAGGTCATCCAGCACCTCGCGCTGGGTATCGCCGGCGCCGTGCCGAAGGACGCCGGCGGCTTGTAGGGCTGCGCCGCTGTCTTGCGGGCTGGCGCTGACGCAGATCGCGCGCGCCTGTTTGACGGCGGTAAGGTAATCACCTCGCTCGGACGCGGCAGCCGCCGGCGCCGCAGACATCGCCCCGGCGACCAGGAGCAGCGCCAGCAGGCCTCTAATAGGGACCTCCCGCCGTCGGCGGCGGAGCCGCCGCCGATGTAGCCGGTGCAACCCGCGCCCCGATGGGCGCGGCGACCTGCGGCGTTTCCGCCGCGGCGCGCTGGGCCAGGACGTCCAGGTCGAGAGCCTCGTTGCGAACCCTGAGGTCGAAGTACAGCAGGGTGACAACGATTGGGAAGACGGGCTCGGTCAGGGCACTTGTCACCGCCAGCACGGTCAGCAGAGCGGCGCCGCGCACATCGGCGCTGAGGCCCGGCACCAGGGCGGCGACCCCACCACCCACCAGCGCCCCCACCCCCGAGGAGATGACGCCGGTGAGGAAGTAGGTGACGACGAAGATCGCGAACAGGCGCCACCAGTGGCCCCGTACCAGGGCGCGGCTGCGGCGCAGGCTCGTCAGCGGCCCGGCGCGCTCCAGGAGCAGTACCGGGATGGCCATGGACCACGACACCAGGATCCAGATCGTGAGCGGGATCAGGACGCAGGTGAAGAACGTGAGAAACATCAATCCCACCAGGGCAACCACGCCGTAGATCCCGAAGTAGCGGCGCAGGACACGGTTGAAGACGGCGGGTATCGACGTGGGGCGGCCGGTGGCGATGTCGATCGCGGCCTGGATGTTCGCCCCCGCCGTGAACGGCACCACCAGCAGGATCAGCGCATAGCCCGCCAGCAGGTAGGTGAGGTTGAAGTCGGGCCCGATGCCGGCCTGTCGAGAGAAGGCCGCTGGATCGGAGAACACGGAGAGGAACAGCCCGAAGGTCTTGTAGTTGCCGGTCAGCAGGTTGAGGAGGAGGCCGGGGATGGTCAGCGCCAGGGACACGCCGGCGAAGAGGGCAAAGCTGCCCCGGTACATCCTGAAGGTCTCGTCGAGCAGCTCCGAGATCTGCAACGGTCGAAGCCGCAGCGGCCCCGATCTCACCGTGCCCGGTGCTTGCGACAAGTTAGAGGGGGATGTTGCCGTGCTTCCGCCGCGGGCGCTTGACCTTCTTGCCCTGCAGCGCGTTCAGCGCCGAGATCAGCTTGGGGCGCGTCTGTTGGGGCTCGATGATGTCGTCGATGTAGCCGCGCTCGGCTGCGAAGTAGGGGTTGGCGAACTTCTCGATGTAGTCCTCGACGAGCTCTTTGGTTTTGGCGGCGGGGTCCGGCGTGGCCGCGATTTCGCGCCGGAAGATGACGTTGACGGCACCCTGGGGGCCCATCACGGCGATCTCGGCCGAGGGCCAGGCGACGTTGAAATCGGCGCCGATGTGCTTGCTGCTCATGACGTCGTACGCGCCGCCGTAGGCCTTGCGGGTGATGACCGTGAGTTTGGGCACCGTCGCCTCGCAGTAGGCGTAGAGCAGCTTGGCGCCATGGCGGATGATGCCGCCGTACTCCTGGGCCGTCCCGGGCAGGAAGCCAGGCACATCAACGAAGGTGATGATGGGGATGTTAAAGGCATCGCAGAAGCGGACGAAACGTCCGCCTTTCACCGATGCGTTGATGTCCAGGGCGCCGGCGCCGCTCTTGGGCTGGTTGGCAACCAGGCCCACCGAGTGGCCGCCGAGACGGGCAAAGCCGGTGATCAGGTTGGGCCCAAAGAAGGGCTGAGTCTCCAGGAACTTGCCGTCGTCGAAGACGCGCCAGATCACATCGTGCATGTCGTAGGGCACACCGGAGCTGTCCGGCACCACCGTCTGGAGCTCCTTGTCCATGCGGTCGGCCGGATCCTTGGTGGCTACAAAGGGCGGCTGCTCGCGGTTGTTCTGGGGCAGGTACGAGAGGAGCTCGCGGATCTGGCCGAAGGCCTCCTTCTCGGTATCGGCGATGAAGTGAGCCACGCCCGACTTGAGGTTGTGGACCTCGGCGCCGCCCAGCTCCTCGAAGCCGACCTGCTCGCCGGTGGTCACCTTTATCACGTCGGGCCCGGTGATGAACATGTAGCCGACTTCCTTGACCATCAGGATGAAGTCGGTCATCGCCGGGCTGTAGACGGCGCCCCCAGTGCAGGGCCCCACGATGAGGGAGAGCTGGGGGATGACGCCGCTGTTGTCGACGTTGCGGGCAAAGATATAGGCGTAACCCGCCAGGCTGACCACGCCCTCCTGGATCCGCGCGCCGCCGGAGTCGTTGATGCCAAGACATGGGCAGCCGACCTTGGCGGCCCAGTCCATGATCTTGACCACCTTCTCGGCGAAGACCTCCCCCAGGCTGCCGCCGAAAGCAGTGGCATCGTGGGAGAAGACGGCGACCTGGCGCCCGTTGATGTACCCGTAGCCGGTGACAACACCATCCCCGGGGATGCGCTTGTCGGCCATGCCGAAGTTCTGGTTGCGGTGCAGGACGAAGGCGTCGAACTCGACGAAGCTGCCCGGGTCGAGCACCTTTTCGATCCGCTCACGCGCCGACAGCTTGCCCTTCTCGTGCTGCTTCTTGACGGCCGCGACATCGCCCTGGATGGCGTCGTGGCGACGCTTTCGGAGGACGTTGATCCGCTTCTCGCCGGCGCTGACCTCGCGCTTGGTCACAGAGACCGCTGTCTTTCCGTTGGTCGAGGCGCTGCGCTTGCGCGGGACAGCCGGCCGAGGTGCGCTACCCGGGCCAGGACGGACGGCTTTGGCCATTTCTCCCTCGTTTGCCTGCTGAGCAGGGACTATATGCTAGCGCCCGTCCTTGGGTGAGCCATTGGATCTTGGCCCCGGAAGTTGTTCACAAATGTTTACGTCCAGTTGGTTGGGTTCGAGGCCGGTTCTTGATACGGTGGGCTCGTCCCCATCAATTTCGGAGCCCTCCCCCCAATGACCTACGCAAACGTCGCGGCCGTGGCCGGTTCGGTGATCGCGATCACCTTCCTCGTGGTGGCACTGATCATCCTGGCCGGCCTGATCCGGACCAGGCAGCTTCGCCGCAACCCGCTCGGCAGCGTGGTGGCGATCATCTTCCTGGTGTCGGCCGCCCACCAGGCGCTGCTGGTGGTGCCGGTTGTGCCGCAGATAGCCCCGGGCAACGACATCCTCGGCCCTGCCAATGCCGTGCTCGCCGTGCTGACGGCGCTGATCGGGCTGATGTTCCTGGGGCTGAGGTCACAGTACGGCGCCATCGTCCTGGCGAATCCCAGGTCCAGGCGCAAGGCCAGGGTTGCCGAGGGTGCCAGGACGGATGCCGTGACCGGGCTGCCCGGCGCCGACCAGGCCCGGGAATTCCTGACTCTTGAACTGGCCGAGGCGCTCCTGACACGAGAGCCGGCGTGCCTGCTGATGATCCATCTCGACTCGATCCAGCGCCGGCCGGACGATGCCGAAGACGGCGCCGGAGACATCCTCCTGGGCCACGTCGGCGCCCTCCTCCGCGACCAGCTACGCGAGGGCGACTTCAGTGCCCGCTCCGGCGATTCTGAGTTCATGGTGGTGATGCCCGCGGTCGGGCGGGAGGCCGCCTTCCGGGTCGCCCAGCGGCTGGAGATCAAGGTCAAGCGCCTGATCGTGGATCTCTTGGTCGAAACCCCGGTGGCGGTCTGCACCGGCATCGCGACCTGCCCCGAGGATGCCACTGACACCGACAGCATGGTCGCTGCCGCTGAGGAGGCGATGAACTACTCTCGCCGGCTGGGCGGGGGACACTTCTTCTACTCCGAGGACGTGGGCCTGCTGGAGGCCGATAACGAGGGCTTGGTGGAGCCGGTGAGCGAGAACACCGCCCAGTCGGTGAACTCCCTGATGGCCGCGCTGGCCGCCCACGACCCTGGCACCGTGGCTCACTCCGAACGGGTGGCGGCGTACGCGGTGGCCATCGCGGAGCGCCTCAAATACCCGGCCGAAGACATCCCCCTTCTGCGCATCGGAGCGCTCCTCCACGATGTCGGCATGATCGGCGTTTCCCCCGAGATCCTGCGCAAGCCGGGACGGCTGACAGCCGCCGAGTACCTCGAGGTCCGGCGCCACCCGGTCATCGGCTATGAGATGACGCGCAACCTTCCCGGCTGCCAGGTCCCCTCGATCTACCTTCTCTACCACCACGAGACGTGGGCTGGTCACGGCTACCCGGAGGCGCTCCACGGGGACGAGATCCCGCTGGCGTCACGCATCATCGCCGTCGCCGAGGCTTTCGACATGATGCATTCGCAGCGGCCGCACCGGAAGGCGATGCCGCTGGCGGAGTGCCGTCGCCGGCTGCTTGGGGGCGCCGGCACTCAATTCGACCCGCAGATCGTCTCGGTGATGATTTCCCTGGCAAGCCGTAGGCGGGTGGCCGGCGCCGACGGGTCGGCTGCGGCCGGCTCCAACGGCCATCCAGCCGCGCCCCGCCGACGGAGGGTTAAGCCCTAAAGCTCCGACCGGGGCCGGTAGCGGCCCCACACGTCGCGAAGCCGGCCGAAGACCTCGCCGATGGTGGCGTAGTCCTTGAAGGCCTGCTTCATCGGGTAGAGGACGTTGTCCCCTCCCCTGGCAGCGGCCTCGACCTCGTGGAGGTCCTTATCGACCGCCCCTCTGTCGCGCTCGGCGCGCACCTTCGCCACCGCCCGCCGCTGCTCCTCCTCGTGCTCCGGGGTGACGCGCTGGATCTCGACGTCTTCTCCGCTGTGGGACTGGAAGCGGTTGACGCCGACGATGATGCGCTCCTCCTTCTCCACCGCCCCCTGGAAGCGGTAGGCCGAATCGGCAATCTGGCGCTGCATCCACCCCGACTCGATGGCATTGACGGAGCCCCCCATGGCGTCGATCTCCGCGATCAGCCGGCCCGCGCCCGCCTCGAAGTCGGCGGTCAGGCGCTCGACCAGGTAGCTCCCGGCCAGAGGGTCGGCAACCGGGGTGATCCCTGTCTCATAGGCGATCACCTGCTGCGTCCGCAGCGCCAGGGTGGCGGCGAACTCGGTGGGCAGGGCCAGCGCCTCGTCGAACCCGTTGGTGTGCAGCGACTGGGTCCCGCCGAGGACCGCGGCCAGCGCCTCGACCGCGGTGCGCACCACGTTGTTGTAGGGCTGGAGGCTGGTCAATGATGAGCCCGCCGTCTGGGTGTGGAATCGGAGCGTCATCGAGCGTTCGTCAGCGGCGCCGTAGCGTTCGCGCATAAGCTGCGCCCACATCTTGCGGGCGGCTCGGAACTTGGCGATCTCCTCGAAGAACTCCATCTTGCAGTTGAAGAAGAAGGAGAGCCGGGGCGCGAAGTCGTCGATCTTGAGGCCCGCCTCGATGGCGGCGTCCACGTAGGCGATGCCGTTGGCGAGCGTGAAGGCGAGCTCCTGCATCGGGGTCGCCCCAGCCTCGCTGATGTGGTAGCCGGAGATGCTGATGGTGTTCCATCGCGGCATCTCCGCAGCGCAGTACGAAAAGGTGTCGGTGACCAGTCGCATCGACGGCTGCGGCGGGAAGATGTACGTCCCGCGGGCGGCGTACTCCTTGAGGATGTCGTTCTGGACGGTGCCGCTGAGCTTGTCGCCGCCAACCCCCTGTTTCTCGGCGGCGAGCTGGTAGAGCAGCATCAGCCCCGAAGCCGGCGCATTGATGGTCATCGACGTCGACACCTTGTCGAGCGGGATGTCCTTGAGCAGCAACTCCATGTCCGCCAGCGAGTCGATGGCCACGCCGACCTTGCCCACCTCACCCTCCGCTACCGGGTCGTCGGAGTCGTAACCCATCTGGGTGACCAGGTCGAAGGCCACGGAGAGCCCGGTCTGGCCGGCCTCAAGCAGCTTGCGGTAGCGCTGGTTGGACTCCGCCGCGGTGGCGAAGCCCGAGTACTGGCGCATGGTCCAGTGGCGGCCGCGGTACATGTCGGGGTAGACGCCGCGGGTGAAGGGGAACTGGCCGGGCGGCGGCGGGAGATCCTGGGGCAGGTCCTCGCGATCGTAGTAGGGCTTGAGCGGCAGGCCCGACTCGCTCAGCCGCTCGCCGGTGTCGTCAGCCACGTCGCGCGGTGATGTTGAGCCGGACATAGTCCAGCTCGAGCTTGCCGAGGTCGTCGACGACGCCATCCACGAGCGCCTGGCGATAGCCTTCGGCGGTGGCTTCGAGGGAGGGGGCCAGCACGACCGTACGCATGAACTCGGCCATCTCGTCGCGAGTGGCGAACGTGGTGAGCTCGGGGCTCAGCCACGTCTCGACCTCGACAAACCCGGCCGCCGCCAGCGCCGAGGAGCTCGACTCGGCGTCGTCAAAGGCCCAGGCCGGCCAATCCCCGCCACGGATCCCCAGTGCCCCCCCCACGGAGTCGAGGTTGCCCTGGCCCCCGCACTGCGCCACCAGCTGGGCGCCCCGGCGCATCACCGCGGCGAGGTTGGCGAAGAGAGCGTCATGGTCGGGCACCCAGTGGAAGGTGGCGGTCGAGAAGACGGCGTCGACCTTCTCGCGCAGAGGCAGGGGCTTGCCCAGGTCGGCCTCGACGAACTCGACCTTTCGACCGTGGCCGGCCAGGTTCTGGGAGGCCTCCTCCAGCATCCGCGTGGAGGCGTCCAGGGCGATCACCCGTCCCTCGGGCAGGCGCCCCAAAAGCATCGCCGTGACCCGCCCAGTGCCACAGCCGGCGTCCAGCACCAGCTCGTTCCCCTGCAACTGGAGCCGCTCCAGGACGTTGGCGCCCCATCCCTGCTGGGGACCGGAGACGCGGTCGTAGGTGGGCGCGTCCCACTCGCGGGTCGACCTCCCCGTAGGCTCGGTGGCTACGGGTGCACCTCCACCAGTTCGGTGAGCACGCCACCGGCGGACTTGGGATGGATGAACGCCACCAGGTGGCCCATCACGCCGACCCGCGGCTCCTCGTCGAGCAACCTGGCACCCTGGCCGCGCAGCTGCGCCAGCGCCGCCCGGATGTCATCGACCCGATAGGCGACGTGGTGCATCCCCTCGCCGCGCTTCTCCAGGAAGCCGCTGATGGCGGACTCGGGACCGATGGGAGCAATCAACTCCACATGGGTGCTGCCCAGGTCGAGCATGGCCGCTTCGATGCCGTCCTTCTCCATCCGCTTTCGAACGCTGGGGCTGACGCCGAGCAGCTCTTGGTATCGGGCGATGCCGGAGTCGAGGTCGGTTACGGCGATACCGACGTGGTCGATCTGCTGGTAGGTCAAGCCAGCGCTTCCTCGAGCTGGGCTACGTGCTGCTCGAGATGGGCGACCAGGGGAACCCGGACCAGGTGCTCGGCGGAGATGTCTCCGTGCTCGACCCTGACGCTCCGCCGCAGCTCCTCCGGGGTGGCCTCGGCGAGAAACTTGAGGGTGCGCTGATGCTGTCTGTCGATCTCGGCGAGGATCTCGGCTACCGGCCGGGCGGCGAACTCGGCGCCGAGGGTATCGCGCTGGGTGATCACGTCCTCCAGCTTGAGCTCGGTGAGACGCCCCTTGGCCACCATGTAGCCGAAGACGCCATAGGCCCTAGAGAGGACGGCGATGTGGGCCAGGACCTCCTTGGCGTTCCATCCCTGGCTCGACCCGACGGCTTCGTCTGGGATGCTCTTGGCCAGCTCATGGACACGGGCACCCGCGGCGCGGAGCCGTTCGGCGGTGGCCTTGACGTCCCATACCAGGATTTCTTCCAGGAAATGGGGCAGATCGGCGGCGGTGAAGGTTGCTGACTCGGTTTGCATCCCCCGATTTTGCACCACCGCCGAAACCCGGCGGCGCGAGGTCAGCCAGTCTGGACGGTCACCCCATCGGCGGCCTTGGTGTTCATCAGGTCGGCGTCAGCCACCGCCAGCAGCGCCTCGGGGCTGTCGCCGTGCAGTGGGAAGACGGCCACCCCAGCGGCGACGGCGGTTTGCACCCCGGCCGTCGATGGTGAGTTCGCCAGGCGCTCGGCAAAACGCTGCCGCAGTCGCCCCGCCACCATGGCGGCCTGGTCGAGGTCCGCGCCCGGTAGCACGCAGACGAACTCATCACCGCCGTAGCGTGCGGCCACGTCTTCAGATCGCAGGGTCTCGACGAGGGTCTCCGCGAACAACTTGAGAGCGCGGTCGCCGACGGCGTGTCCGTGCACGTCGTTGACCTCCTTGAAGTCGTCGAGATCGCAGAACAGGATCGCCAGCGAAGTCGCGTTGCGGGTGGCCCGGGCCACTTCCTGGGCCAGCGCCGCCCTCATTTGCCGGTTGTTGGCCAGCCCGGTGAGGTGGTCGGTGAGAGCCTGGGTGCGCTGCTCCTGATAGAGGCGGGCGCGTTCCACGCCCAGGGCCGCCTGCTCGGCCAGTCCCTGCACCACGATCAGGTCCCCGGGCCGCCACACGTGCTCGCTGCGAGTCGACCCCAGGGTCAGGACACCGATCACGCCCCGCTCGGGAACCTGCAGGGGAGCGACCACCCCTGACTTCACAGTGCCCACCATCTGATGGATCTGGTCGCGGGTGAGCTGGTGCATCCCCACGTACTCGTGGAGCACGTCATCGATGGTTTCCCAGCAGCGCGCTTCGCCATCGACGAAAACCTTGCCAGCCAGCGCCTGCCCGGGCTTGATGCGGATGTCGGAGCTCGGCGTGACCCCGACAACGCCGTCCAAGAGGGCTATCGGGAGCGCCATCAAGGCGTCCTCGGCGGGATCGTAGAGCAGCACGCCGCCCTGGTCGGCAGCGGGGTATGACTGGCAGGAAGCTTCCAGCACGGCCCGGGCGATCTCGCTGAGGTCAGTGGCCAAGCCCACCCGCTGAGCGGCGTTGGCGATGGCTTCGGTGCGATGGACCTCGACGTGTAGGCGATCGGTGACCAGCCGGAGGGTGACAAATACCAGCATCACGATTGCGGTCAGGACCATGCCGTAGACCGCAAGCTCGAGCGGGGGCCGGTGCAGCACCGCCAGGGCCTCGGCCCAGACAACCACCAGACCGGTGATCCCGAGCGCCAGGACCGCGGCCATGAAACGCCTAGTCTGCAACGGGTCGACGGTCAGGATGAAGCAGCAGGTGACGCCGATGGCAAGCGGCACCAGGTCGGGTAGCCACGGACCAGCAACAGCCAGCACCGCCGTGGCCAGCGCGATCCCACCCCCTGTCAGCAGCAGCTGGGCCGCGGCGGTCTCGCCCCACGGGGTGTACCGCAAGGCGATCGCCGCGCCGGCGTAGACAAAGCCGACCCCGATCAGGACGGCTTCGGTCCCCTGGACCGTACCTGGGAGGCGCGCAGCGAGTAGCCGCAAGGCAACCGCCGCCACGATGAGGAGGCCGGCTGTAGTGTGGACCCACCGCGTTCTCGATGAAGTGCGCGGCATGCTGTGAATCTAGGGCCGCCCTGTTAAGAGCTGGTCAAGGATCGGTAAAGGCTTCGGCCTAGAGAGCCTTCTCAGTAGCTCTGCAGGTAGCTGGCCAGTTCCCATTCAGTCACCTGGCGGTTGTATTCGCCCCACTCGAGATTCTTGGCGGCCAGGAAGAGCTCTACGACCTGGCTGCCGAGGGCGTCGACGAGGACATCGTCCGCCTCCAGGGCGTCCAGCGCCTGTTGCAGCGACGCCGGGAGTGGCTTGACGCTGATGCGGCCCTCGTCCTGGTAGCCGTGCTCGAGCTCCTCCATCGGGGGGCCGAGCTCAAGATCGCGCTCGAGGCCGTCCATGCCCGCCGCCAGCATCGCTGTGAAGGCCAGGTAAGGGTTGCAGCTGGGGTCGAGCAGGCGCAGCTCCAACCGGGTGCCGAACTCGTCGCCGGGGCGGAACGCGGCCGGTGCGGGCACCCGCACCAGCGCCGATCGGTTGTGGCGGCCCCAGCTGCCCGCAACGGGGGCCTCGTAGCCCGGCACCAGGCGCTTGTAAGAGTTCACCAGCGGCGCCGCGACGGCGCACATCCCGGGGGCGTGGTCGAGCTGACCGGCGAGGAAGCGCCGCCCCACCTGCGACAGGCCATAGGCGTCGGCGGCGTCGTGGAAGGCGTTGGAGCCGTCCTTCTTCAGCACCACCTGGTGGGTGTGCATGCCCGACCCGGCAGCGCCGTAGAGCGGCTTGGGCATGAAGCTCGCCCTCAGACCGCGCTGGCGAGCGAGCTCCTTGACCGCCGGCTTGAGCGTAGTCAGGGCGTCCGCGGCCGCCAGCGCGGGCTGCATCGGCAGGTCCAGCTCGTACTGGCCGCTGGCCACCTCATGATGGCTGGACTCGATCTCGACCCCGGTGCGCTCCAGTGCCGCCACCACCTCCAGCTCGGTCTGCCTCGAGATGCCGCCGCTGCGCTCGAAGTAGCTGCCGGGATCGTCCTCCAGCTGCTTCAGGGCGCCCGCGCCCTTGGGGAAGAGGAAGAACTCGACCTCGGGTGCGACTAGGAAGCCCAGGCCTGCGTCGGCGGCGCTGTCGAGGATCCCCCGCAGCGTCCCCCGGCTGTCGCCGCGATACGGCTGTCCGTCGGGGGTGACGACGTCGCAGAGCAGGCGAGCGCAGACGACCTCGGCATCGGGATCGATCAGGGCGAAGGTGTCGAGGTCGGGTCGGAGGTACATGTCCGATTCCACCTCGCGGGCCAGCCCCTCGATCGCCGAACCGTCGAACCACTCGCCATCCTTGAGAACCTCGGGCAGCCGGCGCACCGGCACGGAGACGTTCTTGACGGCGCCGGCGATGTCGGCGAACTGGAGCTCAACCTGGACCACGCCAGCTCCCTGGCAGCGGTCAATGACGTCTTTTTCAGTGTCCGGCATGGCTCAGCAGATAGTAGAGGTAGGTGGCGGCGGCCGCGGCCAGAAGGAAGCCAACGGAGAGCGCCGCGATGATCAGGTAGAGGCCTTTCTCGGACGGCGGCGCCAACGAAGCCTCGGGGGCGAAGTTGAAGCCGCTGAGGTCGAGGTCCTGCCAGTGCTTGAGGTCGTGAAGGAGCTCGCCGGCGTCCTGGTAGCGCTCGTCGGGGTCCTTGCGCAGGCATTTGCGGGCGATCGCCTCCAGCGGCGGCAGTACCGATGAATTGATCGTGTGGAGGTCCGGCAGGGGCGCGCTGAGGTGCTGCTGCATCACCGCCAGGGGGTTGTCGCCCTCCCAGGGGACGTGCCCAGCCAGCATCTCGAAGAGCATGATGCCGATGGCGTAGACGTCGGTGCGGGCGTCGCCCCGCTTGCCCTGGATCTGCTCCGGCGCCATGTAGTCGGGGGTGCCCACCGCTGAGGTCAGCCAGCGCCAGGTCAAGCGCCTCGCCCCGGACAGCAGGGCGATGCCGAAATCGGTCACCACCAGCCGCCCCTCAGCTGTGATCAGCAGGTTCTCAGGCTTGAGGTCGCGGTGATAAACGCCCTGGGAGTGGGCGTAGGCCATGGCTTCGGCGAGCTGCTGGGTAAGGTCGATGGCACGGGCGGTGGGGAGGCGCTTCTCGTGATTGAGAAGGTCTCGTAAGGTTTCCCCCTGGACGTATTCCATGACCAGGTAGGGGCGGCTGCGATGGGCGCCGAGGTCGTAGGAGTGCTGGATCCCGGGGTGGTCCAGCTTCTTGGCGATCTCCAACTCGCGACGGAAGCGGTCGAAGGTCGAGGTATCGCCCATGATGGCGTCGTGGGGGCACTTCAGGACTACCTGGCGGCCCTGCGGGTCTGTTGCCAGGTAGACGTCGCTGAAGGCGCCGTGGCCGATGACTTCTTTGATCTCGAAGCCATCGAGGTTGGTTCCCGGCTGGATCGCCATCGTGGCCATCATAGGAACCTCACTGGAACAACCGGCGCCAGCCCTGCGGCTTGGGGGGCGCTCCCTGGGTTCTCAGAACCCGCACCGTCACCACGGTGGCGTTGTCTTCGCCGCCCCGCTCCACGGCCATCTCCACAAGGCCGTCGCAGGCGGCCTCGAGGTCGTCACTCTGCAGCGCGGTGCGGATCTCGGGGAGGTCGACTTTGCCCCAGAGTCCGTCAGTGCAGAGGAGGAAACTGTCGCCGGCGACCAGCGGCTCCTGGCGGACGTCGGTCCGGGTTATCAGCTCGGCGCCCAGCGAGCGCGTCAGGGCGTGGCGAGCGGGATGCTCGGCCGCCTGCTCGGCGGTGATCATCCGCATCCGCAGCATCTCCATCACCTGCGTGTGGTCGGTGGTGAGAAGGTCGACCTCGTCGCCGCGAAGCCGGTAGACCCGGCCATCGCCGACGTGGCCCAGGTGCGCCTCACCAGGGCTGAGGACGAGGGCGCTCATCGTGGTCTGCATCTTGGTCGCGCCTGCGCCGTCCATGGCGGCGTGGAATATGTCGAGGTTGGCGCCTTCGAAGGCCGCGCGCAGGAGCTTGGGGACGCGCAGGTCGCCGGAATGCTTCAACGCATGTCGCAGCAGAGTCTCCACCGCCAGCCGGCTGGCGACGTCGCCGCCGCCGTACGCCCCCAGCCCATCGGCGACCACGAAGACCAGCCCCGCGGCTTCGCTCTCCGGCGGGGGCTCCGCGGGCACGGCGATGCGCCCCCAGCCGAGGCTGTCCTCGTTGTGGGGGCGCACCGGCCCGGTTTCGGAGCGGCTGGCGTGCTCAACCGCCAGTCCGCCAGCTTCTTCGATTGCGATTGTGCGGAGCGTACCTCCCGTCTAGATCTCGCCGGCCGTAACCAGCGGTTTCTCCTTGTGGAGGATGCTTCTCTTGCCGGTGGCCGAGTTGACCACCAGCCAGATCACCCCGGCGACGATCCAGACGCCCACGATGGCGATCGCGATGATCGTGTCCTGGGCGGTGCTACCGCCGGCAACGAGGTTGAGGTACACGATCGCTCCCAACATCGCCAGGTTGGCGAGGAACCCGACCAGCGGCACGATGATGTGCTTGAGCACGTTGTGCTGGGCCTTGCCCCAGAAGGCCACCAGCACGATCAGGTTGGTCATGCCGTAGACCAGGAAGGTGCCGGTGTTGGACGCCAGCGTGATCTGGGTCAGGTTGTCGACGCTGAGAACCCCGTAGGCGCCGAAGCCCATCGAGATCAGGGCCAGGGCAAGGACACCGAAGTGGGGGGTCGCGTACTTGCCGTGGAGGAGCCCAAGGATGCTGGGCATCTCCTTGTCGCGGCCCATCACGTAGGTGATGCGGACGCCGGTGTTGAGGCAGGCCAGGGTGGTACCGATCAGAGCGATCAGCACGGTGGCCGCCAGGATCAGCGTCAGCGCGAACCCGGTCCCACCGAGCATGTTGTCGCCGATGTACCGGATCATGTCGCCGATCGGCGCGCCGGAGGCGGCCGCCGCCGCGTAGCCGGTGACGACGCTCTTGCCGACGGTGGACTTGATGGCGTCGTTGACAAAGAAGTTGGCTGAGAAGTATTCGATGACGTAGGCCACCGCCCCCTGGATCGCCAGCGACAGCAGGATCGCGCGGCGGACATCTCGCTTGGGGTTGATCGCCTCCGCGCCCAGCGCGGTGACCGACTCAAAGCCGACCAGCAACAGGATCGCGATCGTTCCCTGCATCAAGACGTTGGTCACGTTGTGCGGCAGGACGACCGAGAAGGCACCGGAGTTGGCGTAGTGCAGGTCCGGGTGCGTGAGCCGGAAGACCACCGCGAGGACCGAGAAGGCCACCAGCGCGGTCAGCTGGATGACGTTGATGACGATCGCCGTCATTGTCGAGCCGCTGATCCCACGGAAGGCGATGTACCCGGTGAACGCGGAGAAGACGACGACCGCCGCGATCTGGCCCGGCTGGGAGAGCGTGACGTTAAAGAGGCTGAGGATGTAGACCAGCAGCGTGCCCGTGAACGCCACCATGATCCCCGGGTAGACCCAGTAGTACAGGTGCGAGGTCCAGCCGACCACGAACTTGGCGAGGCGGGCGAACTGGAAGTGGGTCTTCTTCTCCTTGTCGAGGAAGGCCGCCTCGGCGAAGTAGTAGGAGGAGCCGGCCCCGGCCTGGGGATAGAGGTTCGCCAGCTCGGAGTACGAGTAAGCGGTGAGGAAGGCCAGGATGAGCACGAACAGCAGGCCGGGCAGCATGTCAAACGCCGTCGTCGAGCCGCCCGTGGCCTGGGCAGATTGGAGCTGGAACGTGGTCCAAAGGAACGCGCCCGGAGCGATCAGGGCCATCGCGTTGATGGTCAAGCCCGTCAGGCTCAAGGTCTTTTTCATCTCACCTTGTGAAGCTGTCGCCATTAGCTGTCCTTCCTCCATGAATGTGGTGACGCACATCCAGCACGCCTCGTTAGATGCACACAAGCTACCGAGGAAAGAAGGCGAATTTGTGGTGCGCTAGTTGAGGATTGCGCCTACGGAATTAGTGCGCACGACACAAATGATCGGGATCTGAGGGGCGAATCGGCTACGCCTGGCTCGCGCTGTCGAGTCCCAGTGCCGCCAGGATCGCCTGGCCCAGGGCGATGGCCGCCGGCGCCGGCCGGACCATCACCACCAGCTCGCTGACCAGGTCGTCGGCATCGAAGCCGAGGACCTGCGCTCCCTCCATCAAGTGCTCCCCGACGCGGGCGGTGAAGAGCAACACCGTCCGAGCGGCGCCCACCACGACGATTGTGTATTCGAAATCCCGGTAGACCTTGCCGAAAGCCGCGGCCAGGATGGTGCAGACCCGGTCGCGGCCCACCATCTCATCGGGGAAGGCAGGGCCGCGGAACACCACGTCCGGGGCAAGCGCGGCGCTCAGCGCATCCATGTCCCCGGTCCGCGCGGCCGCCTCGAACGCCTCCCTGCCCATGATCGACAACCGTAGCCCAGCCGCCCCGGTGAGCACACCCTTAGGTCAGGTCACACAATTCCACCGCTCCGATTTGTGTCAACCGAACGAGGTCTGGCTGATGCGGCTGACTAGACTTGGCTCATGAACCAGGTTCGGATGGCCCACCCCACCGAGGAGGCATCGCTCCGAGAGCTGCTCTTCCTACAACGGCTGAGCAAGGCCGCGGCCTCGACCATCGAGCCCGACGCGCTGCTGGAGCTCATCATCAACGAGACCACCGGCGCGATGCAGGTCGAGGTCTGCTCGCTCTACCTGTACGACCCCGAAAACGAAGAGATCTTGCTGACCGCCACCAACGGGCTGGACGCCGGCACCGTTGGCAAAGCGCGCCTCAAGGTCGGCATCGGGGTGACCGGGTGGGTTGCCCAGCACCTCCAGGCGCTGGTGGTGCCGGATGTCACCCAGGAGCCCCGCTTCCAATGGCTGCGCGGTGTCGACCAGAAGCGGTTGGTGGCGATGCTTTCGGTCCCCATCCTGGCGGGCTCGCGGATGATCGGCGTGGTCAACGTCCAGTCCGAGGAGCGTCGCGACTTCGACAAGGCGGACATCGATTTCCTGGGCGCCATCGCGGGGCAGGTGGCCGGGATCATCGAGCGGTCGGAGCTGCACCGCCGGCTGCAGGCCCAGCTCGAAGAGATCCGCGGCTCGCAGGCGATCCACGAACGGTTCACCCAGCTGGCCCTGGCGGGCGCGGGCGCCGGCGCCATCCTGGAGGCAATCGAGAACCTCCGCGCCGCCCCAGTGGAGCTCTTCGACCCCACGGGCTTCCGGTTGGAGCGCCCCGCGGCGCGTGACGCGGGCGGAGAGAGCGGCTCGGGCCTGGGTCTGACGCGGCTGGAGATCCCCACATCGATAACCGGGTCCACCACCTCGGAAGCGAGCGAGATCAGCACCGGCCGACCCGCGCGCCAGTTCTCCCTCACCCCCATCCGCGCCGGCGACGAGCTACTCGCGGTGCTGGCCACCGAGGCGATCGAGGACCAGGGCCCCAACCAGCGCCGGGCGCTGGAGCACGGCGCCACCGTTCTTGCCCTGGAGCTGGCCAAGGAGCGGGCCGCGGCCGAGGTGGAGCGTCGCCTTCGCGGCGACCTCGTCGAGGAGCTGCTCGGCCACGGCCTCGAGCGCGAGGAGTCGGTGCGGCTGGCTGCCCAGGCAGAGCGCCTCGGCCACCGCCTCTCCAGCCGCTCCTGGGTCCTGGTGGTGGAGCCCGATGACGAAGCCGGCGCCGCCGCGCTGGAGTCACTCAGCCTCCAGGACCGCCTCCACCGGCTGGTCAGCGACCTCTGCACCCGTCGCTTCCCGGGATCGCTGGTGGTTACCCGCTCGGCATCGCTGGTGTTGCTGGTGCCGGTGGCGGATTCCGATACCGACGTGCCCGATGCCGGCGAACTCAAGAGCCTGGAGACGTTCGGCGCCCTGATCTTGCAGACGCTCCACCGGGTGGTTCGCAACGGCAGCTTCTCGCTGGGCATCGGCAACAACACCACCGACGTCCACGAGCTGCCCCGGGCGCACGACGAAGCCCGCCAATCGCTGCGCCTGGCGCGCCGCGGCGGCGCCACCCGGCGAGTCGCCTCGTACCGCAACCTGGGTGCCTTCCGGCTGCTGCTGGAGGTGCAGAACCCGGTCGCCCTGGCCCGCTTCGTCGACGAGACCCTCGGCCCTCTGCTCCGCTACCAGGAGGGGCGCCGGACGCCGTTGATCGAGACCTTGGAGCACCTTTCGGCCGGGCACTGGAACCGGCGCGCGGCCGCCCGCGGGCTCCATCTCCACGTCAACAGCCTGGCCTATCGGATCCAGCGTATCGAATCGCTGCTCGCGGTCTCCCTCGAGGATGCCGAGACCCGGGTCGCAATCAGCATCGCGCTTCGAGCCAGATCGCTTCTTCCCACCTAGGCAGTCGAATCAGCCTCTATTCCACGCTGACCCACCGACCCCGGCGACGGGGCGGTGTCACAATCGAGGCACCCGTGGTGCTTCTAGAGCATGCAGGCTGAAGCGGCGAGGATGACTCTCATCCCTGCCACATCCCGACTCGAGGCGTCGTCCGACGCCCGTCAGGTGACAGGCAATCGCCTGCCCGAAGCCTTCGAACAACTGTTCACCGCCGAGTATCCCCGGGTGGTGGCGATCGCCAACCGCGTGCTGGCGAACCAGCATGAGGCGGAGGAGGTGGCGCAGGAAGTCTTCCTGTCCTACCATCGCAGCCACGACCCGGAAGCTCCCTACGCGCGGCCGTGGCTCTACCGAGCCGCGACGCATACTGCCCTCAACGTGCTCAGGGGAAACAAGCGCCGTCACCTCCGCGAGGAGACCGACGCGCTTTCCGCCGACATGACGGCCGAGGATCCCCACGGCATCGTGGAGCAGAAAGAGCAGCGTCAGATGGTCCGACAGGCGATGCGCCGCCTGCCCGCCAAGAGCGCTGCCGTCCTGGCTCTGCGTTACAGCGGCCTCAGCTACGCCGAGGTCGCGGGTTCTTTGGGGGTTTCGATCGGCCAGGTTGGGACCCTGCTGCGGCGAGCTGAAGCCAGATTGCGCACGGAGGTCACCAATGCGACACCTTAACCAGGGCACCCTGCGCCGGATGCAGGACGAGCCCCTCAGCACCACTGGGGGGGAGAAGGATCACTACGCCTCCTGCGCCGACTGCCGCCAGCGCGCGATGGCCATCGCCACCGAGGCCAAGGGCGCCGCCATGCTGATGGCGGTGCCCGACCTGGAGGTCGAGACGCAGGCCGCGCTCACCCGCCTGCGACGCAGCGCTGCGACCCAGAACGCATACAAGCCGAGCCTGCTCGCCAGTCTCAAGGGGCTCTTCGTCTCCGGCTCCAACCGCAGCGTCCGCCCGGTGGCGGCGCTGGCCCTGGCAACAGCGATGATGGTCGCCCTGGTGGCCACTGGCGCGGCGGAGAGCTTCGTCAAGGTCTTCGAGCCGCAGCAGTTCCAGGCAGTCCAGGTCAACCCGGCCTCGCTGCGGACGCTGCCCGACCTCTCTCAGTTCGGCGCCATGAAGGCGACCACGACGCCCCGGTTCGCGGCTGCCACCAGCCTCGCCGATGCGGCGTCGCAGTCCGGCCTGAAGCTGCTCGCCGTCGACGGAGGCAGCCTCCCCAGCCGGGTCCAGGGTGGGCCATCCTACGTCGTCATGAGCCCGCTGCAGGCGTCCTTTACCTTCAGCGCCGCCAAGGCACAGGCCTGGGCGTCGGCCCACGGCAAGACGCTCCCGCCGATGCCGACGGGGCTGGACGGCAGCACCCTGACTGTCAACGCCGGGCCAGCGGTGCTGGCCATCTTCGGCGGGTCCAGCGACACCATCGCCAGGGCGGCCGGCGCTGCCAACAAAGCCGGGGCGGCCGGCACCGGCGACAACTCCAGCGCGACGGCGAACAGCGCCTTCGACCCGACATCACTGAAGCTGCCCGACATCGCCGTGGTCCAGATGAAGAGCCCATCGGTGGCGTCATCCGGGACTTCGGTCCAAGAGATCGAGGACTACCTGATCTCGCTGCCCGGGTTCCCGCAGGACCTGGCTGCGCAGATCCGCTCGATCGGCGATCCCACGACCACCCTGCCGGTTCCGGTCCCAACCGGCCAGCAGTCGCACCAGGTCGACATCCAGGGCGTCAAGGGGCTCTTCGTGGGCGACTCCACCGGGCTCGGCAGCGGCATGATCTGGAGTAAGAACGGCGTCCTCTACGCTGCCGTCGGCACCATGACAGAGAGCGAGATCACCGGCGTGGCGGGGTCATTGCACTGACGATCGACGCAGACCCACAAGCCATGGCGGGTTTCCCGGCCCGCATGGCCCACGACCCCGGTCTGAGTGAAGAGGCGGCTTCTGCCGCCTCTTCTGCGTTGCACACCGTCCGGCTGACCAAGCACTACGGCAGGGTCACCGCGGTCAGCGACCTCAGCATGACCGTGCCTCGCGGCGAGGTCTTCGGCTTCCTGGGCCCCAACGGCGCCGGTAAGACGACCTCGGTCAAGCTGTTGATGGGCCTGGCGCGACCGACGTCAGGCCAGGCCTGGGTGCTGGGCGCGCCACTCGGCGACCAGAGCACCCGCCGCCATATCGGCTATCTGCCCGAACTCTTCCGCTACCAGGCGTGGCTCCGGGCTCGCGAGGTCCTCACCCTCCACTGCGAGCTGGCCCAGCTGCCCAAGTCCGTCTGGACCGAAGAGATCGACGAGGCCCTTCACACCGTCGGCCTCCTGGACCGCAGCGCTGACCGCGTGGGCGAGTTCTCCAAGGGCATGCAGCAGAGGCTGGGCCTGGGGGTCGCCCTGCTGGGCAAGCCCCAGATGGTCTTCCTCGATGAGCCCACCTCAGCCCTCGACCCCGTCGGCCGGCGCGACGTGCGCGAGATCATCCGCAAGCTCAAGGCCCGCGGCACCACGGTGTTTCTCAACTCCCACCTCCTGACCGAAGTCGAGCAGGTCTGCGACCGGGTCGCCATCGTCGACCAGGGCCGGGTGGTGGCCACCGGAACCCTCGACGACCTCCTCAGCGGCAAGGTCGGGGTACGCATCCGCATCCACGGGCTCGATGCCGAGGCGATCCGCGCCCTTAGCAGCTTCGGCACCGTCACGGAAGCTGACGGCTGGGTCTCGATCGCCGGCGTCGTGCCCGACACCGTCCCCGACGTGGTCGCCGAGGTGGTGCGGCGCGGGGGCCGGGTCTACGCCGTCGAGCCCCGCCACGAGAGCCTGGAGGAGCGCTTCATGGACCTCCTCGGCGGCGACCCGGAGGTTTCCTGATGGAGAACCTGATGTCGAGCCCCGGCGTGCTCGGCCTCCAGCCCCGGGCGATCTGGACGATCACCCGCCTCACCATCCGCGAGACGGCCCGCCGCAAGCTCCTGCTCGCACTCCTGATCCTGACCATGGTCATCATCGCCGTCACCCTCTTCGGCATCAGCCGCCTCAGCACCATCGGCGGCAATGGCGAGAAGCTGACCACGCTGGAAATCAAGACGGTGACCTCCCAGATCTTGATCGTGGTCATGTTCATGTGGAGCTTCGTGCTCGCCCTCAGCGCCGTCTTTGTGGCCGCATCCCAGGTCTCAGGAGACATCGAGTCGGGCATCGCACAGGCGATCCTGACCCGGCCAATCAGCCGCGCCGACCTGGTCCTGGGCAAGTGGCTGGGGTTGCTGGGCCTGCTCGCCACTTACATCGTGGGGGCGGTGGTGGTGGAGCTGGTCGGCATCAAGCTGCTCACCGATTACGAGCCCCCCGACCCGCTGATGCTGATCGCCTACCTGGTCGGCGAGACCGCGGTGCTGATGACACTGGCGCTGCTGATCAGCACACGGCTGTCGGGGATGACCGGCGGAGTGATCGCGCTGGGGGCGTACGGCATCTCATGGATCGGCGGCATCGCCGGTAGCATCGGCGCCGCCTTCAGCAACGACACCATCACCCATATCGGCACTACCACCCAGCTCCTGATGCCCACCGACGGGCTCTGGCGAGGCGCCGTCTACAGTCTGGAGCCGGCCGCCGTGATCACCGCTTACCGCGCCGTCGGCGGCGCCGGCCGGGCGGTCTCGGCCAACCCCTTCTTCGAGCCGAACGGGCCGCCGCTGGTGTACATCGCCTGGGTCGCAGCCTGGCTGCTGGCGGTGCTGGTCCTGACGATCTATTCGTTGAATCGACGAGAGATCTGAAGCGTAACCAGCGGGAGACCTAGAGCTCGGCGAGCAACGCCGTGACGCGGGCCTGAATGTCGTCGCGGATCGGCCGCACCTCCTCCAGTGATTTGCCCGCGGGGTCGGTCAGCTCCCAGTCGAGGTAGCGCTTGCCCGCATAGAACGGGCAGGCGTCGCCACAGCCCATCGTCACGACCACGTCCGCGGCTCGGACATCGTCGCCCGACAGCAGCCTCGGGACGCGTCCAGCAAGATCGATGCCGACTTCAGACATCGCCTCAAAAACCGCAGGGTTGATGGCGTTCGCCGGCTCGCTACCGGCCGACCGCGCGTCGACCCTGCCGCCCCCATGCTGCTCCATCAGCGCCGCCGCCATCTGGCTGCGGCCGGCGTTGTGGACGCAAACGAAGAGCACCAGCGGGCGGGCGGCGGCAGCGGACATCAGGGGACCAGGTCGATGGCGGCGCGGGCAGCGCCGGACATCGTGGGATCGAGCTCGTAGAAGGACCAGATCCCCTGCCGCTCAGCCCGAACCAGGCCGGCGCGGCGGAGCCGGGCGAGGTGGTGGCTGACGGTGGGTTGCTCGAGGTCGAGGACGGCCGTGAAGTCGCAGACGCACACCGGGGCGGTGGCGTGCTTGAGCACGTGCAGCATCTGCACCCGGGCAGGGTCGCCGATTGCCTTCAAAAGCCCGCTAAGAGAGGCCGCTCGGGCCTCCTCCAGCGGCCTGGCCACGGGCGCGCAGCAACCCTTGACCCGCTCCACCTCAGTCCTGGCCATCTCCAGCGTCAATCTCATACGCCTAGGTTAGCATTCCATCGACGTTTATCGATGTATGCTCGCATCGATGGATGTCGATGGATCCGGGCGTATGGCGTCCGGAAGGCGTCCTGAGGATACGTGTATGTGTGATTGCCCCGAGTGTGCCGACGGCGGAGGCTGCTGCTAGCAAAGGCAAAGGTTGGCGGCGCCTGGCGCCGCCAACCACCTCTCTCTCCAACCTGTATGGACCGCACGAACCCGGTACCGCAATACTCGTTTGCTCCACACCAGCGAGAGCCCCGCCCAGCCATGTAACCTCTTGCGGGTACGCGCCCTGGCCGCGATTGGCGCCCGCTCATAACGATGAGGGACAGCCGGCGGGAACCGGCTATCGGATGGAGGAATCAATGGCAAAGGCTAAGACCACATCAGGTGGGATCGCGTCCAACAGCCTGGCGGAGGTTATCCGCAAGGCCAAGGGCGTGGGGGCCCTGGTCGTCGACGTTCGATTCACCGACCTGATCGGTTCGACCCAGCACTTCTCGGTGCCGATGTCCGAGTTCACCGCCGACCTCGCCGAGGAAGGCCTGGGCTTCGACGGCTCGTCGATCCGCGGCTTCCAGGCGATCAACGAGTCGGACATGCTCCTCATCCCCGACCCCACCACCGCGTACATGGACCCGACCCTGAACGTCCCCACCCTGGTGGTCGTGCACGACATCTTCGACCCCATCACCCGCGAGGCTTACAGCCGCGACCCGCGCTACGTCGCCACCAAGGCTGAGGCGTACCTGCAGAAGTCGAAGGTCGCTGACACCGCGTTCTTCGGCCCAGAGGCCGAGTTCTACATCTTCAACAGCCTGGCCTTCGACCAGAACGCGCACTCCGGCTACTACTTCATCGACTCAGAAGAGGGCATCTGGAACAGCGGCCGTGAGGACGGCACCCCGAACATGGCCTTCCGGCCACGGCACAAGGAAGGCTACTTCCCGGTGCCGCCGGTGGACAAGCTCCAGGACCTGCGCTCCGAGATCATGCTCAAGCTGATCGAGGCGGGGCTGCAGGTGGAGGTCCAGCACCACGAGGTCGGCACCGCCGGCCAGGCCGAGATAGACCTTCGCTTTAACACCCTGAAGTCGATGGCCGACGACATGCAGGTCTACAAGTACGTGATCAAGAACTTCTGCGCCTCGCGCGGATACGTGGCGACCTTCATGCCCAAGCCGCTGTTCCAGGACAACGGCAGCGGCATGCACGTGCACCAGAGCCTCTGGAAGGCGGGCAAGCCGCTCTTTAGCGGCAGCGGCTACGGCGGTCTCTCGGACATGGCGCGGTACTACGTGGGAGGCCTGCTCAAGCACGCCCCCGCGCTGCTGGCCTTCGCGGCCCCAACAACCAACAGCTATCGCCGCCTGGTGCCGGGTTACGAGGCGCCCATCAACCTCGTCTACTCCAAGGGCAACCGGTCGGCCTGTGTGCGGATCCCGATGTACTCGACAAACCCCAAAGCCAAGCGCATCGAATTCCGCTGCCCCGACCCGGCGGCCAACCCTTACCTGGCCTTCAGCGCCTTCCTGATGGCGGGCCTTGACGGCATCAAGAACAAGATCGAGCCCCCCAAGCCTGTGGATGCCGACATCTACGCGCTCAGCGCCAAGGAGAAGGCCAAGATCAAGAACACCCCTGGCTCCCTCAAGGAGTCGCTGGACGCGCTCGCTGCAGACCACAAGTTCCTGCTCGAGGGCGGGGTCTTCACCCAAGACCTGATCGACACCTGGATCGACTACAAGCAGGTCAAAGAGGTTGACGCCGTCGCGCTTCGTCCGCACCCGTGGGAGTTCTACCTCTACCACGACGTTTAGGGCCTACTCAGGCGGTCGATCCGACCGTCGCCGCGGGGCCCGCTTCGCGGGTCTGCGCTCCTTGCTCACGTACCGGTACGTGCGCTCGCTCCGGTGCTCGACGGCTCCTTCGCCTCGGCCGCCTGAGCGTGCCCTTCGGGCTTCGAACCCGGCACCACGTCCCCTTCGGCGGGCCTGAGCTATCCTCTAGCGCCGCGAGGAGGTCGGGGCTGTGGTTATCGATGAAATCAAGACCGTCTGCGTGGTCGGCTCGGGCACGATGGGTTCCCAGATCGCCCAGCAGACAGCCCTTGGCGGCTATGACGTCTGGCTCACCGACGTCGATGGCGAGCAGCTGGCGCGGGCCGTCGAGAGCAATCGCAAGCTGATCCAGCGTCGCGTCGAGAAGGGCCAGCTGACCCAGGACGAGGCCACCGCCGCCGTCGGCCGGGTGCGGACGACCACCTCGCTCGAGGAGGCCGCCGGAGCCTCGGACTTCGTCTTCGAGGCGATCGTCGAGAAGCTCCCGCCCAAGCGCGAACTGTTCGCCGCGCTCGATGCGGCCGCGCCCGCCCACACCATCCTCGCCAGCAACTCCTCCACCATCCCCATCTCCAAGCTGGCCGACGCCACCGGCCGACCCGACAGGTGCTGCAACACCCACTTCTTCCACCCCGTGCTGGTGATGCAGCTCTGCGAGGTAGTCAAGGGGCCGCAGACCTCCGGGGACACGATCGACACCACCATGGAACTGATCCGGCGGATCGGTCGGGTCCCGGTGCTGATCACCAAGGAGATCGACGGCTTCCTCGTCAACCGCATCCTCCACGCCGCCTCCCAGGAGGCGATGCGCCTGTACGCCGGCGGCTACGCCGATTTCGCCGACATCGACCTCGCCGTCGAGAAGGGACTGAACTGGCCCATGGGGCCGTTCAAGCTGGCCGACTTCTCCGGCGTCGACATCACCTACAACGCCCGGCGGGAGAAGTTTGAGGCCAGCGGCGATGAAGACGACCGGCCACTGGAGTTCATGCGCAAGATGGTCGAGGCCGGACGCCTCGGACGCAAGACCGGCAAGGGTTTCTACGACTACAGCGCCGAGACTCCGGTGCCCGCGGAGGATCCCCGGGAGCTCTGAGCCGAAGCGGCTAGAGTCGGGGCATGACCGATCCTCGAATCGACGTCCGGGCCGAGCCCGGCGTGGTGCGCGCCGCCCGCCCACGTCAAGGTGGATGTCGAATGGACATCGCGCCAGAGTTCTGCGACGCCATCCAGTCGAACGCCCGAGAGACCCACGCCAACGGGCTGGTGTTGGACCTGGGGTCGCTGAGCCGGGCGACGCCGCGCGCCGGGCTCTACGCGATCAAGGCGCTGAAGGCGATGAGCGTGGGTCGGATCGCGCTGGTCGGCGGCAACGCCTTCATGCGGACGTTCGCGCGGGTCACGCTGTCTTTGGGGAGGTTCCCCGAGTTCGCCTTCTTCGATTCGCCAGAGGCAGCCACGTCATGGGCCGCCGCAGCGTCGGGGCGCTGACCACCACCAGCACCACCGCCAGCATGATCACCGCGCCTCCGATAAGGACGCGGGTGGTGATCACCTCGCCGGCGAAAGCCCAGCCCAACAGCACCGCCACCGCCGGGTTGACGAAGGCATACGTCCCCGCCACCGCGGTCCGGGTGTGGCGAAGCAACCAGACGTAGGCACTGAAGGCCAGCAGCGATCCAAAAACGACCAGGTAGCCAAGCGCAGCCAACGACTGCCAGGAGACCTTCTCCAGGTGCACCTTTCCCAGCTCGCCGGTGAGGACCGCGAACAGCAAAAGCGCCACCGAGCCGGCGATCATCTCCATGCCGGTCGATACCAGTGGGCGGCGCGGGAGTGGCGCGCGGCGGGCGTAGATCGACCCCGCCGCCCACGAGAACGCGGCGCCCAGGATGACCAGCGAGCCGAGCAGGTGGTTGGTGCCGGCGCCCGAGGGCTGGACCAGAAGAGCCACCCCCGCTAGCCCAATGACCAGGCCGCCCGCCACCGGCCAGCTGATGCGGTCGTCGCCGGTGAAATGGGCGAAGACGACCATCCAGATGGGCACGCTGGCAACCAGCAGGGCGGCAACCCCAGAGGGCACAAACTGCTCACCCCAGCTGACACCGCCATTGCCGCCGGCGAGCAGGAGTACCCCCACGATCGCGGTGGCGAGCCACTGGCTGCGGCCGGGGCGATCGCCGGCGGTGTCCCCGCGGCGGACCGACCAGGCGTAGAGCAACACGCCCGCGATGGCGAACCGGGCAGAGGCCATCAGCAGTGGCGGAATGGTGTGGATCGCGATCCGGATGCCCAGGTACGTGGAGCCCCAGACAAGGTACAGCGTCGCCAGGGCGGCCAGCACGAAGAGCAATCGAGTACGCCCCGGAGAGGTCGAAACCGCTTCGCTGGGGAGTGAGCCCTGCGCCGCGGCCCCGCTCTCGCGGGGCCGGCTAGCGCTGTTATCGATCTGGCGCCGCCTGGCAACTGCCTTCTCGATATCGCGCTGGCGCTGGGCGCTCATTACCTCGAAATAGTATGAGCTCATGTTTCGCCCTCCAGCTAATTGGCTCAGTAACTGCTGTAGAGTTTATACCGGTTACAGTAACCTGTCAAGTTAATGACGGGTTACGGCATCCAGGTGCTGCCAAATCCCAGTGGTAACCGGCTATAGGGGTTATGCTGGTTGCAGGAGACACCATGGGAACCCATCCAGGAACACCATCAGAATCACCAAACCGAAACGCCGCCCCTGAGCAGCTTGAGTTGGTGCGGCAATTCATCAACACCCTCGACGTCGATGAGGGCACCGACCTCCTGGCGCGGCCCGACACCACCAAGGCCTGGTTTGTCGAGAACCAGCTGCTCGGCCCCAAGGTGCGGGTGACCGAAGCCGACCGGCTGCAGGCGGTGGAGTTCCGTGAAGCCATGCGGGACCTCCTCAGCGGCCACACCATCGGCAAAGTCGGCCTCGGCGCCTCCCAGCGATTCGACGGCGTCGTCCGGGACATCCCGATGCGCCTGCGTGTCGATGAGACGGGCTGGGTTCGAATCGACGCGGCCGGCAATCGTTTCGATGCCGCGCTTGGGGCGCTGCTGGCCCGCACCTTCGCCTCGATGGAGAACGGCACCTGGCAGCGGCTCAAGGCCTGCCGCGACGGTACCTGCCGCTGGGCCTTCTTCGACCATTCCAAGAACCGCTCCAGCCTCTGGTGCGACATGGCCGTCTGCGGCAACCGCCACAAGGTCAGCGCCTTCCGCAAGCGGCAGGCGGCCACGAAACCCAGGCCCAAGGTTCGCAGGGCGGCTGCAGCCGGCTCACCAAACTAATAACGCCCCGACAGGCGAGATTGTGAGGTCGAGCCGGCCGGCCCTAGGGAATCAGCTGGGCGACGACGAACTGCTGCTGGATGTTTCCCGGCGCCGGCTCGTAGGCGACGCCATCGGCACCCCCGAAGCGGTCCTTGATCCGGAACCCCTGCCGCTCCAGGATCAGCTCCAGCTCGCGGGGGAAGATGTAGGCTAGGTCGAGTCCGTCCTCCCACAGCGCCAGCTCGACATCCTCGCGGCTGATCCGGTAGCGAAACCTGAGGCGCATGACCTGGCCTCCGAAGTCGACCTTGCGCAGGCACTCGCGCAGCACGTGGACTCGGCCCTCGCCTTCGGGATCGTCGGCGTCGAAGTCGAGGTCAACGGTCCAATCGCCGTCGTCCCGGAGCTTCGTCGGATCGGGCGTGAAGATGTCGAAGGCGAATGCGCCGCTGGGGGCAAGATGCTCCCGCACCCGGTCAAGCAGGGACTGGCGTTCGTGCGGCTGAGTCAGCAAGAGCATGGTGTTGAACGGCAGGTAGATGAAGCGAAAGATGCGGTCGAGGTTGAAGCGCTGCATGTCCTGCTGCATCGGCTCGACCCGCTTACGAACGGCCTCGGGCTCGCTTTCGAGGTGCTCCTGCAGCTGGCTCAGCATCGGCTCGGAACTGTCGATGGCGGTGACCCGAAAGCCTGCGCGTGCCAACGGTAGCGCTACTCGCCCGTTGCCGCAGGCCAGCTCGAGGACCGATCCGCTGGGCCCGGCCCATCGCTCGGCCTGGGACTGGTAGAAGGGCAGGTCATCGGTCTTCCATGCATTGACGGCGCTGTACCAGCGGGCCCCTTCGCCCTGGTAGTACTGAGAGTTGTCCCCGGGAAGAGAGGTCAGGCGACCGAGAAGAGGCGAGTCACGCGGTTGAGCGTGTCGACCCGCCACATGCCGCCGATCTTGAGCCTGCCACTGAGCATCGCCTTGACCACGTTGCGGCCGGCCTCATCGAAGTAGTTGGGCATCCCCATCGGCCCGGTCTTGACCAGGTTCAGGGCCATGACCACGTCGGAGTCGGCCTTGATCGAAACCGCGGGGCGGCCCTGCTTGCCGTTTCGTACGACGAGGTCGTCGCCCGCAAAGGTGAGCGTCAGCGCCTCCTCGATGTCCGGGACTTCGATCGTGACGCTGGTGCCGCTGAGCTTGTGGAAGTCGTTCCAGCGCTCCGGGTTCTGCTCGACGTTGGCGGTGATCAGGCCGGCGAGCATGGAGGCCATCGCGCTGGCCTCCTCCTCGCCGTCCGGATAGACCACCTGGGGAGCGCTTACGCCCGGACCTCGTCGGGGTACTCGACCTCAACGCGGGTCGTGCACTCCGTCATTTCCTGGCTGGCCTTAGTGTAGCGGACGATAGTCGGCAGGTCGCCCTTGAGCTTGAGCTTGCCCTGCATCATCGCCTTGGTGGAGTCGAGCTCCTTCTGAGCCACCTGCTTCCACCGGGAGTAGGGCCCGCGGATGACGAAGTCGGCCTTGTCGGCCTCACCTTCGTTGACGATCTTGATGTCACGGGCCTCGCCGTGCCAAAGGTCCATCCAGACGCCCTTGGTCTCGGGGAAGTTCTTCTCGGGCTCGGCTTCGACGATCAGGGCAACGACGCCCTCCCATCCCGCGGCGGCCTGCTTATAAACGGCGCTTTTGTTGATCTCGTCCTTGTAGGCCTGAGCCCACTCGTCACTGAATGCCTTGTAAGCCATCGATCCTCCTCGCGGTTATCGCTGGATGAGTCTAATTCAAATGCGGATTCAGGAGAGCCTGGTAATTCGCATCACGGGCACCCTGCCATCGACGGCCCGCAGCCGCTTCCGGCCGCCATCCCTGACGGCCAGGCCGCGAACCCGCCAGGAACTATCGCGGATGGTCTTCTCGGGGCGCATCAGAAGGATCTCTCCTGATGGCCCCACCTCGCTGAGCCGCGAAGCGATGTTGACGGTGCGGCCGAAATAGTCGGCATAGGCCCGAAGCATGGGACCGTATGCCACGCCGATTCGAAGTGGGGGCAGACCGGCGGCTTCCGCCTCTTTGAGGAGGTCGGCGGCGGCCGCGCAGGCGGTAACCACATCGGGCGCAGTGAACATCACGGCGTCCCCGATGCTCTTGACGATCCGCACCCCCCCGGCCAGGAAGGCGACCTCGGCGCACTTCAGGAGTGTCTCAGCCATCTGCGAGACCTCGAGCGCACTGAGACGCGACGAAGCTGCCGTGAAGCCGACGATGTCGGCGAAGCCAACCGCCTGCTCGATCTCTCCGCCCAGGGCCCCGGTAGCCGCCTCGTACCGCAGGATGGTCTCGGCGCGACTGCTGGACTCGAGCTGGCGCCGCAGGGCCAGCTCCAGCAGGGGGCTCATGGTCGGCACGGTGACGTCGATCACGGTAGCCATCCGAAGCATCATCTCGAGCTCGCCGCCGCCGGCCTCCGCGAAGGGGTTGGCGATCCGCCGCCTGAAGAGCTCCAGGATGGCCTCGGCAACCTCGTGCATCGCTCGACCCACGACCGAGGTCACCTCGATCAGGTCGTCCTCGGTGTAAATCGCTCCCATCGCGGCGATCAAGCGCAGGGCCTCGACTTCGGCGGTGGTGTATACAGGTTCGTTCGGGTCGGCGGGGGCGGCGGCCCCCAGGGCTCGCCAGATCGAGACCGCCAGCTCGACGCTGACGCCTGACCGCCGGACCACATCATCACGCGTCAGTCCGCCGCGCCCGCCCAGGGCCTGGGTCAGCACCAGTTGGGGCAGCCGGTTTTCGCGGGCCTCCTCGAGCAACTCCTCCCACTTGATCCCGTGGCGAAGCAGGTAGTCGACCAGCCGCGCGTTCTCCAGCCCCGCCCTGCCCCACTTCCGCACGCGACCGCTGGTCTTCGCTGGCGGTCCCAGCAGCCCGGCGCGGGCCCAGCGGCTCACGGTGGCGGCGGGCCGGTCCAGCCGCTCCCTGATCTCGGCCAGAGTCATGTCATCGGTGATCGGGCGTTGAGCGGCGGGCGGCTGGGCCAGCAGCACCAGCCCCCGCGACAAAGCCGAGGCCCCGACCCTGGTCAACCCGCTGTACCGGGTCAGCGGTGCAGATGCGGCCGTGAGGTCGCGCATCAACTCACCGGGTATGGCGCGCATCAGCAACCCCACGGCGGCCTGGCCGAGGTTCTTGCCGGTGAGCGAGACCACGTCTTCGGACCCGTCGTCGGTGGGGTAGCCGGCGTTCGGCCTTTGGGTGGCTCGATTCGGGGACGCGGCGCGCTTGGCCGCTGCTGCCCGGCGCCTTGGCTTTGGCTCGGCCACCGTTAACGGACCGCGGTGATGGCTTCGACCGCGGCGGGGTTCTCCAGCGCCATCACGTCGCCGGGGTCCTTCCCCAGGTAGGCGGCCTTGATCACCCGTCTCATGATCTTGGCGTTGCGGGTCCGGGGCAGGTCCGCGACCACGTGCACCCGGGAGGGTTTGAGCGATTTGCCGAGCGCCGCGGCCACCACCTGCTTCAGCTCATCCTCGAGCTCTGGGCTGCTCTCGTTGCCCGGCCGCAGGATGACGAAGCCGACCAGCTTCTCGCCTTTGATCTCGTCGGGGACGCCGACGGCGGCGGCCTCCTGGACGGCGGGGTGGCCGACCAGGGCCGACTCGACCTCGGCCGGGCCCACGCGCTTGCCCGCCACCTTGATGGTGTCGTCGGAGCGGCCGAGGATGTACCACAGGCCGTCATCGTCGAGCTCGGCCCAGTCACCGTGGTACCAGACCCCGGGCCAGCGCGACCAGTAGGTATCGATGTAGCGGTCGGGATCCTTCCAGAAGCCACGAGTCATCCCCGGCCAGGGAGCGCGCAGAACCAGCTCGCCGACCTCGCCGCGGACGGAGTTGCCTGCGGCGTCGACGATGTCCACCGCCATGCCGGGCACCGGCCCGCTGAAGGCGCATGGCTTGCAATCGGTGAGCAGGTTGCCACCCAGGATACCGCCGGAGATCTCGGTACCGCCGGAGTAGTTGAGCAGCGGCACCCGCCCGCCGCCGATGATGTTGAAGCACCACTTCCAGGGGTCGGGGTTCCAGGGCTCGCCCGTGGAGCAGATCATCCGCAGGCTGGTCATGTCGTGCTTCTCGACCGGCTCCTCACCGAAGCGCATCAGCGAGCGAACCGCCGTCGGCGAAATCCCAAGGTGGGTGACCTTGTGGCGCTCGACGATCTTCCAGATACGGTCGGGGCCGGGATGGTCCGGCGTCCCCTCGTAGGTCACCATGCTGCCGCCCAGCGCCAGTGAACTCATGATCTCCCAGGGCCCCATCATCCAGCCGATGTCCGTGATCCAGAACATGCGGTCGGTGGTGCCGAAGTCCATGCAATGGGCCATGTCCTGGGCCCCCTTGATGGGGAAGCCGCAATGGACATGGACACAGCCCTTGGGCTTGCCGGTGGTCCCCGAGGTGTAGATCAGCATCACTGGGTCTTCGGATGCCATCGCCTCGGTGGGCAGTGAGTCAGGTTGGTCGGCGACGGCTTCGTGGTACCAGCGGTCGCGATCGTGGTCCCAGGGGATCACGCCACCGGTCCGGCGGACCACCAGGGTGTGCGCAACCGAGGGCGCGAGCGCAAGGGCCGCGTCGGCAGTCTGCTTCATCAGCACCGGCGAGCCGCGCCGGAGGAACTCGTCGGCGCAGATCAGAAGCTTGGCGTCGGCGTCGGCCAGCCGCACCGCCACGGCGTCGGCGCCGTAGCCGGAGAAGAGCGGGATGAAGATGGCGCCGATCTTGGCCACCGCCAGCAGCGAGAAGACGACCTCGGGGATCATGGGCAGGTAGAGGCCGACGCAGTCGCCCTTGCCGATGCCCATCGACCGCAGCGCCCCGGCCAGCCGGCAAACCTCGCGGTCCAACTCCGCGAAGGTGAAGGTGCGCACCTCGCCGTCCTCGTACTCGGAGATCAGAGCCACGGCGTCAGGCGAATCCCGAACCCACTTGTCGACGCAGTTGTGGACCAGGTTGAGCCGCCCGCCCGCGAACCACGTGGTCCACTCGATGCCCCGGCTGGAGTCGCGCACCGCCGTGTAGGGCTCGTACCACTCGATGCCGATGTCCTCAACCGCGGCAGCCCAGAACTCGTCCAGGTGCTCGGCGCCGAACTCGACCAGGTCGGGGTAGTTCTTCACCCCCAGGCGCGCAGCCAGTGACATCATCCGGCTGCGGCCCACCGCCTCGGGGTCGGGACGCCAAAAGACCTCCTCGCTCACCCCTGAATTGTGCCGGATCGGGGCCACCGAGGTGCTGAAGCCGGGTTTGGGGCCGCCAACCCTCGGCTACACTCTGGGCAGCACCCTCACAACTCCATATCGCGTCAGCCTCCAACGCCCCCGCCGAACGCGGCTGGGACGCCATTCAAAGGAGGCACACACAAACTGCCAGAAAACAAAGTCGCTCTATTTATCGACTTCGACAACATCCGCATCGGGATCCGCCAGCACTTCGGTGGTGAGCTGCACCCGCAAAAGCTGATGGACAAGGCCAGCAAGTACGGACGCGTTACCACCGCCAAGGCGTACGCAGACTTCACCGGACATCCCAAGGAGTTCCAGGACAAGCTGCTGTTCGCCGCGGGGATTGAACCGATTCACGCCCCTAGCAAAATCAGCGGTGGCCGCCGCCAGAGCTCGGCCGACATGCACATGGTCATCGACATGTTCCTTGAGGCTATCGACCACGAGGACGTCGACACCTTCATCCTCATGACTGGGGACGCCGACTTCGTCCGCATGGTCGCAACCCTGCGGCGACGCTTCGGTCGCAAAGTCATCATCAGCGGCGTTCAGAGCACCAGCACATCGCTGGACCTCATGAACGCAGGCGACGCGCGCGATCCCATTACCAAGGCGGACTGCGACATGGCCGGCGAGCTGGGTCGCATGACCCGACCACTGGTCACCCGCGCCGACCTCGACGCCCAGGCTGCCGCCGACGAGGCGGGCAAACAGCAGAAGAGCAGAGGTGGCATCTTCGGCGGAATCTTCCGCAAGAAGCCCGCGGCCGCAGCCCCCACCCCGGCGCCACACGCCATGGCCGCCCCCCGCATCCCCTCAGCGCCTCCCCCACCGCGGCGGATGCGCGCCAGTGAGCTGCGCGGCGGCACCTCATCCCGCCCGGCGGCGAGCCCGAGCTCGTCAAGAGGCGGCAGCGTCGCCCCTTCAGGGGGCGGCCAACGCCGCAGCCCAGGCGACGCCGCGACCGTTTCGCGCGGTCGAGGCCGCGTCGAGGAATTGCCCCCGGTGGGACCGGGGACCAAGCCCGACGAATTCGAGACCAAGCTCGTTCGCGAGATCGCCTCGATGCCACCGGGCCGAACCGGCTACACCACCATCAAGACGATCGAAGAGACCCTCCGCTCCAAGGCGGGACAGCTGGGCGGGACCCGAAAGGAGGTCCCCATGCGGCTGGAACGACTCCAGGCGATGGGTCTTTTCAAGCGCGAGACGCGCTCGCGCGGCACCGGCCAGGTACAAGTCGGGGAGCTGGTCATGGACCACCCCCTGATGGCAAACCTGACCGCGGGCGTCGTGCCAGCCAAGGCGCCCCCGCCCCGCCTGCCTCGGCAGCCGCGGTCGGCGGCAGCGCCCAGGCCGGCAACGACCGAGGCCCAAAGCGGCGCCCCAGTGGCGCCGCCTGAGGCCGACGTCATCCCCGAGGCAAGCACCGCCAAGGTCACGGCCGCTGAGGTCGCACCGGAGGCTGAGCCCATCGTGGAAGCCGTCCAAGAGCCCATCACTGAGCCCGTCAGTGAGCCTGGGCCGAAGCCCGCCGAAGTGAAGCCTGAGGCCGTCGATGCCTCGCCCTTCCGTTGGGTGACCAGCGTGGCGAGCACCGAGACCGCCGCCCCAGCCGAAGAGGCTGAGGCCAAGCCCAAGCCGAAGCGCACGCCGCGCAAAACCCCCGCCAAGCCCAGGACCAGTTCCCGGGCCAAGAAGGCGCCCGCCACCGAGGAGGTCGAGACCGCTGCTGCACCTGTCGAAGGTGCCGACGCGACTCAGCCCGATCAGGCGGAGGGCCAGCCAGCGGGGGAACCCACCGAAGACCAGACCGTCCCCGTCTAGGGGACCAACCCGGGGGCTGACGCGATATTGGAGTGAGGGTCGCTCTTTGCCGGCTCCCCAACACCTCCCGTTAGTTCTCGGACTCACCCTCTTCGGTGATCCTGATGGTGTCGGGAAGCCCGCCGGTCGAGGGGGCCGCCACGGGCGTGGCAGCCGGTTGCTCGTCCGAGCTCTCAGCTGTCTCGACAGGCGCGGTCGCCACGGCTGTTGCTGCCGGAGCCCCGCCGCCATTGCTCTCGGCGTAGTTGTGGCCGTCGTCGTGGTGAGGCATCGGGATCGGCAGCAGGTTCTCGGGGCCGACCCGGAGCTCGTTGAGGAGGGCGTCGGGATCGATCGGGTCCTCGGGATGCACGGCGTTGGCGTTGGGCTCGGTTCGCGGCTGAGGCCAGCCCTCGAGGTTCGGCTCGACATCGTCGTTCTTGGGGAACTGGAGCGGCAGCCGCTCGTCCTCGACCATGCTGCTGGCCACCAACTGCGCCACGTCGGCGACGTCGATGGCGAGGCCCTGGCTGGTGGCGCCCTCCATCATCATCGTCAGGCAGAAGGGGCAGGCGGTCGCGACCACGTCGGCGTCGACTTCATTTGCATGCTGGATGCGCTCGCGGTTGATGCGCTTGCCCAGCGTCTCCTCCATCCACATCCTGCCGCCACCAGCGCCGCAACAGAACGCCTGGCGGCCGTGCCGGTGCATCTCGACCTGCTCGAGGCCGGCGATCTTCTCGAGGATCTTCCGACCCGGCTCGTAGACGCCGTTCCAGCGACCCAGGTAGCAGGGGTCGTGGTAGGTGACGGTCTTTCCCCTGAGCTCGGAGAAGCCCGCTTGGGAAAGCTTGACCCTGCCGTCGTCTATCAGCTGCTGGATGAACTCCGTATGGTGAATAACCTCGGCGTCGAAGCCGAGCTGGGGGTACTCGTTCTTGATGGTGTTGAAGCAGTGGGGGCAGCCGGTCAGGACCTTCTTGACCGCGTACTTCTGGAAGGTCTTGATGTTGACCTCGGCCTGCATCTGGAACAGGTACTCGTTGCCAATGCGCCGTGCGGGGTCGCCGTTGCAGGTCTCCTCCTTGCCGAGGATGGCGAAGTCGATCCCGGCCGACTGCAGGATCTTAACGATCGATGCGGCGACCTTCTGGTTGGCCTCGTCGAAGCTGGCAGCGCACCCGACGAAGTAGAGGTACTCGGCCTCGGGATGCTCGGCGTATGTCTTGACGCCGAGGTCCTTGGCCCAGTTGCCGCGGTCCTGGTTGCTGAGCGCGTAGGGGTTGCCCGAGTTCTCCACCGATCGCAGCGCCGACTCCGCCTGTTTGGGCATCCGGGACTCTTCCAGGACCAGGCTGCGGCGCATCTCCGCGATCTTGGGCACGTGCTCGATCAGCACCGGGCACTCGTTCATGCAGGCGCCACACATCGTGCATGACCAGAGCGTCTCCTCGAGGATGGTGCCGCCGATGAGCGGCTTGTGATCGGGGTACTCCTCCTCGATCTTGGCTGAGGCCTCGGCCCGCTCGGTCTCCGGCACCCCCGCCAGCTTGATCAGCTGGGGCGTGCGCTCATGGAGATGGTCGCGCATGTCCATGATCAGCATCTTTGGCGACAACGGCTTGTCGGTGAGGTAGGCCGGACACTGGTCCTGGCACCGTCCGCACTCAGTGCAGGTGTAGAGGTCGAGCAGGTGTTTCCAGCTGAACTGCTCGATGCGGCTGTTGCCGTAGTGATCGGTGTTCTCGATGTCGAGTTTGGGCAGGGCGCCAATGGGGTCGAGGTTCTTGAAGAAGATGTTCTCGACCGCCAGGTAGATGTGCTGGTGCTTGGAGGTCGGCAGGTAGGCGAGGAAGCCGAGCACCACGATCACGTTGGCCAGGATGAAGGCGTGGTGGAGTAGCTCAGCGTTGCCGCCGCCGAGCCCGACGGCCAAAAACACGGCGGAAATCGCCTGTGAAACCGGCCGCCACGAACTGGAGGGGTCGTGCCCGTACACCGGGTCGGAGTTGAGGGCGATACGGCTGGCGGTGACGCCCAGCTGGGTCAGTATCACCAGCGAAATCCCGATCAGGATGCGGATGCCGTCGTCCTCGTGGCTGCCCGCGAAGCGCAATGGATGAATGAAGAGCCGGTTGTAGAGCGCCATCAGCACGCCGACCAGCACCAGCACCGCAAAGATGTCCTGGATCAGGGCGATGACGGTATTCACCAGCGGCGGGTCGGGTTTGAAGTTGGGCAGCACCGCCTCCCAGAAGACCTGCACGATCGAGGTGCCGAGAAGAACGAAGCCGTAGAAGATGGCCAGGTGGAGGACGCCGGAGTACTTGCGGCGGACCATGCGGTCGTGGCCGCCGACTCCCACCGCCACCGCGATCACCCTGTCGATGAGGCGGTCGAAGCGATTGTCGGACCCGCCGATCCGCAGAAGGGTGACGAACTGCAGGATCTTGAACATGAAGAACCCGAGCGCCAGCACCATCAGCGCGCCGGCGAAGCTGGTGAGGAAGAACTGGCCGACGTCGGGGTTGGTCGCGGCCGCGATCACCCGGTCACCTCGCTCGGGTTCCCGGTGAACGCCGGCGGACGCTTCTCCAGGAAGGCGGTGATTCCCTCGATCGCGTCGTGGGTGAACCGGATCGCGGCAAACTCCCTGCGCTCCGCCTCCAGCGCTTCTTCCATGGGCCGGTCGAGGCCGTTGTGGACGGCGCGCTTGATGGCGGCGATTGCCAGCGGAGCCTGCGCGGCGAATTTTTTCGCCAACTCCTGGGCCACTGTCATGAGCTCGGCCGCCGGCACGACCCGGCTGACCAGGCCCAGCTCAAGGGCGGTAGCGGCGTCAATGTTGTCGCCGGTGAAGAGCAGCTCCATGGCCCGGCTCTTCCCCAACAGGCGCACGAGGCGCTGGGTGCCGCCGAAGCCGGGGATGATGCCCAACTTGATCTCGGGCTGGCCGAAGACGGCGTTATCGGCGGCCAGCCGCACGTCGCCCGCCATCGCCATCTCGCACCCGCCGCCGAGGCAGTAGCCGTTGACGGCCATGATCACGGGCTTGGCCATGGTCTCCATCTGCAGCGTCACCTTCTGGCCCTTGGCGGTGCGCTCGGCGTAGTGCTCCTTGGGGATGGTGAGGAACTCGGTGATGTCGGCGCCAGCGATGAAGAACTTCTCCCCTGCGCCTGTGAAGATCACCGCCCTGACGTCGGGGTTGGCCTCGGCCTGGTTGAGCGACGACTCGATCTCCGCCAGGACCTGGTTGGACAGGGCGTTGGCGGGGGGATGGTCGACAGTGATGGTCGCCACCGGGCCATCGGTCTCGTACCTGACGAAATCCAAGGTGGAAGCATTCTAATTGGCGCACCACTCGTCGCGCCGGTCTTGCTGACGATCGGCTCAGGTGGATCCTTAGGGTGCCCGAGGCGCCGGGCGCCCTAAGGAATGAGCTCGGGCTAGTCCCTGACCACGGCCAGCGCCGGCTGATCGGGCATCGACACCGCCTCCAGCGAATCGGTGTCGGAGGCGAACTGCTCCAGGTACAGCCGGCTGTAAAGTCCGCCACGGTTGACCAGCTGGGCGTGGGTGCCCTGCTCCACGACTCGCCCCTGGTCCATCACCAGGATCTGGTCGGCGCGCAGGATGGTGCTGAGGCGGTGAGCGATGGCGACCGTGGTCCGGCCCTGCATCAGCTTCGCGAAGGCGGCCTGGATGAGGCGCTCGGAATGGGTGTCGAGGGCCGAGGTGGCCTCGTCGAGGATGAGGATTCGGGGGTCCTTGAGGAAGACGCGGGCGATCGCCAGGCGCTGCTTCTCGCCCCCCGACATCCGGTAGCCGCGCTCACCGACAACGGTGTCCAGGCCGGCGGGCAGCTCGCGGACGCGGTCGCCCATAGCTGAGGCTTCGATCGCCTCGAGCAACTCCTCGTCGGTGGCGTCGAGTTTGGCGAAGAGGAGGTTCGCGCGGATGCTGTCGTGGAAGAGGTAGGTCTCCTGGGTGACGACCCCGATCAGCTCTCCAAGTGACTCCAGCTGGATATCGCGAACGTCGTGGCCGTCGATCAGTACGGCGCCCTTGTCGACGTCGTAGAGCCGCGGAATCAAGTAGGTGGTGGTGGTCTTGCCCGCGCCGCTCGGCCCGACCAGGGCGACCAGCTGACCCGCCTCGCCGCGGAAGCTGACCTCCCTGAGCGCCTGGGCGCCATCCTTGCCGAGGTAGCTGAAGCTGACGTCGCGGAACTCGACTTCACCATCCACGTCCTTGGGCCGCAGCACCAGCGCTCCGGGCTTGTCCTTGATGTCGTGGGCCATGTCGAGGTAGTCGAAGACCCGGTCGAAGAGGGCGAAGGCGCCGGTGACCTCGATCTGCACCTGGAGCATCTGCCCGATGGGGAAGAACAACCGGCTCTGCAGGGTAGTGAAGCCCACCAGGGTGCCGACTGAGATGGTGCCAATCAGGGGCATACTGACCGGCTTGCCGTGGTTGCCGAAGAGGAGGTATCCGGCAAGCAGGTAGACCAGCGCCGGCGAGATCGAGAAGAAGGTGCCGATCAGGGCCATGAAGCCTCGGCCGACCATCTGCTGACGGATGAAGAGCCGGGCCAGCCGGCTGTTCTCGCGCTCAAACCTCGCGGTTGAGGTCTTCTGGCGACCGAAGGTCTTGGTCAGCAGCACCCCGCTGACGGACAGTGTCTCCTCCACCAGAGCGCTCAGATCGGCGACCGTCTTCTGGGTGTCGGCGGCGATGATGCGCCGAACGTTTCCGACACGGGTCGTCAGGAGGATGAATATCGGCACCAGGCAGAGCGAGAGCACCGTCAGCGCCGGCGACAACAGCCACATCGCCACCACCGTCGTCAGCAGGATGGCGATATTGCTCACGATGCTGGTGAAGGTGTCGGTGACGACCGTCTGGACCCCGGCGACATCGCTTGAGAGGCGAGCCTGGATCTCACCGGTGCGGGTGTCGGTGAAGAACTTGAGGGCCATCGCCTGCAGGTGCCGGTAGAGGCGGTTGCGAAGGTCCTGGATCACGCCCTGCCCGATCACGGTGGTGATGTAGGTCTGGAGGATGCCGATCAGGCTGGAGACGATTGGGACCACCACCATGACGCCGACATAGAGCACCAGCAGCTTCAGGCCGGAGAAGCCGAAGACTCCTGTAACGGTCCTGCCGTTGACCGCCGGGGCGAAGATGTCGTCGAAGATCCGGACCTGGAGCAGCGGGTTGACGACCCCGAGCGTGGCCGTGATCAGCACTAGCACGGTGGCGGTCGCAACCTTGCTCTTGTGAGGGCGGAACAGGCCGACGACACGCCTGACGTTGGCCGATCTCAGGGGCTGCTCCCCTTCCTTCAGCTCAAAGCCTGGATGTCCGCCCATCATGCCGGCGCCGTGGTGAGCCATGCGCTAACCCTAACCCGAAGCCGTGGCGGCTCATTCCTCAGGCCGGCCATTTGACGGGGAGGGGCCTCAGCGCAACGTGAAAGGCTGGGCGAGGTAACCCGCCAGCGACTGGTAGATCCCCAGCACCAGGAGCAGCCCCAAAAGCACCAACAGTCCGCCTGCGACCCGGCTCAGGATCGACGAAAAGCGCGCCAGCGGCCGCATCACCGCGGGAAAGCTTGCCGCCGCCAGGCTGCATAGCACGAAGGGAAGGCCGAGCCCGACGGCGTAGACACTGAGGAGCAGCCCGCCGCGCAGCGCCTGGCCGCGTTCCGCCGCCAGGGTCAGGATGACCGCCAGGACCGGCCCCACGCATGGCGTCCAGGCGGCGCCAAAGACCACCCCCAGGAGCACCGGTGCCGAGCCACCTGAGCCGGAATTCGCCACCGCCGGGAGCGAGAAGCCCCGCTCCGCAAGCCGCGCGGGCAAAAGTCCCAGCAGGGCCAGCCCCATCAGGATCACCAGCACGCCGCCGATCCGCTGCACCAGCACCTTCTGCTGCGATACCACGGCCCCGCCCACGAAACCCGCCGCCACACCGAGAGCGATGAACACGATCCCGAAGCCGACCACGAAGAGCAGCCCTCCCCGCACCATCCGGCGCCGGTAGAGCGGGGGGTTGCGGCGGATCTCGGGCAGGGCGGCGCCGCCCAGGTAGCTGACGTAAGCGGGGAGCAGCGGCACCACGCACGGAGCGAAGAACGACACCGCGCCGGCGGAGAAGGCGACCAGCAGGTCGCTGATCACCCGTTGAAGTCGAAGGTGAAGACGCGGAACCCCGATCCCACCGGGCTGACCTTGACGGTGTGCTCCTGGAAGCTCGAATGTTTGAGTAGGTTGAACAGGTCGGAGCGGTCGACCTGGACGTACGAATGCCCGGCGGTGTCGTACTTCAGGTCGCTCCCGGCGTCACTTTGGGAAACGTCCTTGCCGTCGAGGGTCACGTAAGCCTTGACCGGCGCCCCGCCGTTGGCGGCCACCATCACAACCTGGGTCGCGCTGTAATCGACGACGGCGTAGTCCTGGCCGGGTTGGGAGTCGCGGGCGTGCTCGCTGTACTGCTGTCCAATGTTCCAGAGGCCATTCCAGTAGATGGAGTTGGCCTGGCGATGGCCCTGCTTGTCCGGACCGGGCTCGACATAGTTGAAGGCCGATCCCGGGTGCTCGGTCGGGATGTTGAAGCCGCGCCCGGCGGCGGCGTAGAGCTCGGCGGTCCTGGCTCCCTGGGGAGTCGGGCCGGCGTCAGCGCCGGCCGCGCCGACCTTGTGGCCGGCCTCAGCCAGGAGGGTGCGGATGGATTGTTCGGTCTGGTCGTACTGGCCCTCGCCGAAGTGGGTGTCGCGCACGGCCCCGTTCTTGTCGATGAGGTACTCGGCCGGCCAGTACTGGTTGCTGTAGGCACTCCACGTCGCCATGTTGGAATCGACAGCCACCGGCCAGAGCACGTTGTAGTGCCGGATGGCCTGGCGGATGTTGGCGACATTCTTCTCGAAGTCGAACTCGGGGCTGTGGACGCCGACGATCACCAGCCCCTGGTCCTTGTAGGCCTGGTACCACCGGCGCAGGTAAGGGAAGGTGTTCTGGCAGTTGATGCAGGAGTAGGTCCAGAAGTCGATCAGCACCACCTTGCCTCGCAATTTCGCCAGCGTCAGCGGCGAGGAGTTCTCCCAGTCGACGATGCCCGTGAATTCGGGCGCGGTTGCGCCATTGCTCTTCAATCCCCCGCCCGAGACCCCGGCTGACAGTGAGGGCCCGTGGGTGATGCCATACCCGATCGCCACCACCAGCACGATCGCCAGCCCGGCGGCGACGTAGGGCAACCGCGAGGGTTTGTCCTTGGCGTCGCTTCGGGGTGGTTTGGGAGCCGTTGCCATCTCCCTCAGCGTATCTGGGCCGGGTTAAAAACGTGATCGAGGGAAGCTTCGCGAAAGCCAGTGGGGTTTCGGCCTTCACCTTCCAGGCTCCCGCGCTGCCCGCAGCAGGCGCGGGACTGCCGAACACGCCGATGACATGGGCCTGGCTCTTGCTGATGCTGGTCATCGGAGGACCGGCAGCAGCCTTGCTGACATTCGCCTACCGCCCTGAGAGGCGCGGCTAGAACCGGAAACGGAAACGGCCGGCCGCCGTAGAGGCGGCCGGCGCAATCTCCAGCTGGTAGCGCCCTAGGGCGTCAGCACCACCTTCATCGCCTCGCGGGCTTCGAAGAGCTCGTAGCCCTTGAGGGCTTCGTCGAGCTTCATGCGGTGACTGATGATGGCCTCGGGGTGAAGCTCGCCTTTGCCGATCAGGTCGAGTACGCGGTCCCACCGCGCTGGAACGTTGGCGATGCCGCCGAACTGGACATCGATGCCCTTGTTGAAGAGCATCTGGAGCGGGAAGGTTGCCTCCGGGTCGGAGTGGACGCCGATGACGGAGACGGTGCCCCCAGGCCTGACCATGTCGAAGGTGGGGATCAGGGCCTGGGCGGCGCCCACGCACTCCAGGACCACGTCGACGCCTCGGCCTTCAGTGACGTCCTGGCAGGTGACAACCGCATTCTGGTGGCGCATGTCGATGGGAATGGCGCCAAACCCCTGCGCCATCTCCAGGCGCTGGTCGACGGAGTCGATGGCATAGACGGCGGAGGGCTTGAAAGTCTGCGCTGCCTGGATGGCGAACAGCCCTACCGGACCGCAGCCGACGACGGCAACGGTGTCACCCTCCTTGATCCCGGCGATGTCGGCGACGTGGAAACCGGTGGTGAGGATGTCGCCGGCGAAGAGGACGCTCTCGTCGCTCAGCTGAGGGTCGACATGGTGCAGGCATCGATCGGCCGCGGGGATGCGAACGTACTCGGCCTGGCCGCCGTTGATATCGCCGACAAAGATGCCGTAGCCGAAGACGCGGGCGTCCTCACATTGCCCGAACATCTCCCGCTGGCAGTACCAGCACCCCCCACAGGGGATCAGGAAGCTGGCCAGGGCGCGGTCGCCGGGCTTGAAGTTCTTGACCTCCGGTCCCACCTCCTCGACGGTCCCGATGAACTCGTGGCCGAGGATCCCGCCGTCCATCATCCCGGGGATGCGCCCAGCGAGGACGTGGAGGTCTGACCCGCAGATCGCCGTGGTCGTGACCTTCAGCAGGACGTCGTCTGGCTCCTGGATGGTGGGCTTGTCGACCTCGCGGAGCTCGAGCTTCCCGATTTCGACAAAGGTCACTGCTTTCATGCCATCGCTCCCAACTCAGGGCCCGCACAGCGGAGCCGATTACTATCCGATACGGATGCGAATCATAGGGCTAACCGGCGGCATCGGCAGCGGCAAGAGCACCGTCAGCGCCATGCTGCGCGAGCTTGGGGCGACCGTGGTTGACGCCGACGAGGGCGCCCGAGTGGTGGTGCAGCCAGGCCAGCCGGCGTTGGCCGAGATCCGCGATCGGTTCGGTGAGGAAGTCTTCGCCGCCGACGGCAGCCTCGACCGCGACAGGCTCGCCGACGTCGTCTTCAACGACGAGCGGGCCCGCGAGGGCCTCAACGCCATCACCCACCCGCGGGTGCGAGCCTGGATGGCGGAGCAGATGCAGGTCGCTGCCGAGGCGGGCGCGCCGGCGGTGGTGCTCGACATCCCCCTCCTCTTCGAGTCGGGGCTGACGGCCGGGCTCGACGACATCGTGGTGGTGTGGGCGCCGGTCGAGGCGCAGTTCAAGCGCGCGGTGGGCCGGGGCCTCCGCGGCGAGGATGTCCGCGCCCGCATCCGCGCCCAGATGCCGATCGACCACAAGCGCGACCAGGCCACCGTTGTCATCGACAACTCCGGGACCGAGGCGGAGACGCGCCGCCAGGTCGAGGAGTGGTGGGAGAACGTCCGGGCCTAGACCTCCCAGCGGAAGAGCCGGATCGCGACCACGATCGTGATCACCAGCCAGACCAGGATGCCGAGCACGTCGCTGCCGAGGTTCCAGAGGTGGGAGCCGTTCACGGCGATCGACCGGATCGCATCAACGACATACGTCAGGGGCAGGAAGGCGCTGATGGTGTGAAGCCAGCTCGGCATCGAGTCGCGGGGGAAGAAGATCCCCGAGAGGAACATCATCGGCAGCACCAGCAGGTTGGCCAGCGCCGAAACCACCTGCTCGTCCTTGGCGTAGCCCGAGATGGCGAAGCCGATGGCGATGAAGATCGCCGAGCCGAAGATGCAGGCGAGCATCAGCTCGATGACGTTGCCGGCCAGGTGGAAGTGGAAGGCAACGACCCCCACCATCAGCAGGATGACGACCTGGATGGCGGCCATGATCAGCCGCGTGGTGACCTGGGCGCCAAGGAACTCCGAGACCTTCATCGGCGTTGCCATGAGGCGGCGCAGCACACCTGTCTGCTTCTGTTGGACGAAGGCGAAGGCGACGCTGAAGATTCCCGTTTGCATGATCGACAGGGCGATGATCCCCGGCACCAGGAAGTCGGTGTAGGTGGTGTTCTGGCCGGGCAGGTCCTGGACGGTGGGCTTGAAGACTCCCCCCGGCTGCCCCAGGGCCGCGAAGCTGGCCTGCGAGAAGAACTGGGTCACGATGGCGGTGGCGATCTGGGCGTCCTGCGGCTTGGACTTGTTGGTGAATATCGGCACGTTCACCGGCTTGGGCCCGGGATGGCAACTCGCCGCGGCTCCGGTGGGGCAGGTCTGGATCGCGCCAAGGTCGGCCGGCAGCACCACCACCAGCGCCCGGTCGCCCTTCTTGAGCGCGTTGGTTTCGCTCGCCTGGCTGCCGAAATCGAGCTTGAGAACGTCGACCTTCTTGAGGTTGTTGATGATCTGCTGGCTGGCCGGATTGTGGGCCAAATCGACCACGCCCACGGTCTCGGAGGTGTTGTTCCCGCCGAGGTTGAGCAACCCGAAGATGACCATTATCAGAAGCGGCACCAGGAGGCTGAAAAACATCGCCGAACGGTTGCGGTAGTAGGCCTTCATCGAGGTCGACAGCAGGACTGGGAAAGCGCCGCGCATCAGTCCTCCCGCAGCTCCTTTCCGGTGAGGTCGATGAAGACGTCCTCGAGGCTGGCCTCGCGCTCGATCCGTTTGCCCTTGAAGCCCTTGTCGAGGAGGCGCTGAACCAGGTTGGCGGGACTATCGAGGGTGACGATCCGGCCCTCATCCATGATCGCAACGCGGTCGCACAGGGTCTCGGCCTCCTCCATGTAGTGGGTCGTCAGCAGGATCGTCCGGCCCTCCTGGCGAAGGGCCTGGGCAAGCTCCCAGAGGTTGCGTCGCGCCTGCGGGTCGAGACCCGTGGTCGGCTCATCCAGGAAGAGGACGCGGGGGTCGTTGACCAGGGCGGTGGCGATCGAGAAGCGTTGCTTCTGGCCCCCCGAGAGCTGGCGCACGCGGGCCTTCGCCTTCTCGTGGAGGTCGACCGTGCCGAGCAACTCGAGGGCGCTGACGCGGCGGCCGTAGATGGCGGCAAACATGTCGATCAGCTCCACCAGGGAGAGGTTGTCGAAGAAGGCTGAGGCCTGCAGCTGGACCCCGATCAGACCCTTGACCCGTGCCGGGTAGCGGCGGACGTCGACCCCGGCGACGGTCGCCTTGCCCTCATCGGCGTCGCGCAGGCCCTCGAGGATCTCCACGGTGGTGGTCTTGCCGGCGCCGTTGGGTCCGAGGATGCCGAAGATCTCGTTCTCGCGGACGTTGAATGAGATGCCGTCAACGGCCATGATGTCGCCGTAGCGCTTGCGGAGGTCCTCGACCTTGATCGCCATCCCCTGGGCCGTGGCAGGGCGGAGATTGGATTTGGGGAAGGTGGCGGACACGGTCAGATTATGCCGAAGCGGCTCAGATGACGCCGGCTTCGCGGAGGCCAGCAACCTGCTCCAGCGTGTAGCCGGCCTCGACCAGGACCGCGTCGGTGTCGGCGCCGTATTCGGCGACGCGGGTGTCGGCGTGGAAGCCGTCCTCCAACCGCACCACCGGGGCAGGCTGGGGGATGGCGCCCGGGACCTCGATCTGCAGGCCTCTGGCAACCATTTGGGGATCTCTGGAGGCCTCGCCGAGGTCGTTGACGGGCTCCATCATCACGTCGGCGTGCTGGAGCACCAGCTCCCACTCGGCGCGCGTGCGGGAGGCGATGATCGCCGCCACCTCGTCAGCGGTGCCGTCCTCGTCGAACTGACGCTCGAGCAGGCCGGGACGATCGACAAGCTCGCAGAAGGCCTTCCAGAATTTCGGCTCCAGGGCGGCCAGCGCCATCCAGCGACCGTCGCCGGCGCGATAGAGGCGGTAGCAGGGGTAGCGTCCATTGAGTTGCATCCGGCCGGGGCCGATCTCGGAGCCCCCGGCGAGGTGCCGTGCCATGTGAGGAGCGATGAAGGCTGCGACGCCATCGAACATGGAGACGTCGAGGAAGCCACCGGGATGCTCCGGGTCGCGCTCGCGCCGGAGCAGTGCCGAGACGATCGCCAGTGCCCCACCCATGCCGCCGGCGCCAAGGTCGGCGATCTGGAAGCCGGGGATGGCGAGCTCACCGTCGGCGGTGCCGGTTACCCCCTGGAGCCCGGCCAGCGAATTGTAGAGGAGATCGTGGCCGGCGCGCTGTTGGTACGGTCCGTCCTGGCCGTAACCGGTGATGGCGCAGTAGATGATGTCCGGCTTGCGCTTTTTGAGATCCTCGTAGCCCAGGCCGAGGCGAGCCATCACCCCGGGCCGGAACCCCTCGACAAGGCAGTCCGCGTCGTCTAACAGCCGGAAGAAGACCTCGCGGCCGTCCGCCTGCTTGAGGTCAAGCTTGATGCAGCGCTTGCCGCGGTTGAGCGACCAGTACATCGCCGAGTTCTCCCCCACCATCGGAGGCATCCACCGCATGTAATCGCCGCCGGCGGTGTCCTCGACCTTGATCACGTCGGCGCCGAGGTCGGCCAGGACCCAGGTGGCGAAATCGCCCGGCAGCAGGCGGGTGAGGTCGAGGACGCGGATGCCGCGGAGCGGCGGGCGCCGGTCCCCCATCGGCCGCCTAGACGGCGCGGTAGACCAGGACGTCGCCGTCCCAGTCGTGTGCGACCCGACCCTCTCGCTCGAGCAGGATCATGTGCCCGATGATCTCGCGCACCGCCAGGTGGGCGTCGCGATCGCGGAGCGCGGGCCAGACCACGTTTACCACCTCGAAGATGTTGCGCGGCTGCTCGGCGACGATCCCGGCGATCTTGTCGGCCCGCTGCTCGTGATGGAAGAGCACCTCGTCCACCCTGCCCGCCAGGTCGGTCATCTCGAAGCCATGGCCCGGCAGAACCACCGACACCGGTAAGTCGCGGACCTTGCGCAGGGAGTCGATGTAGTCGGGCAGACCGCTGCGAAGGTGGTCGACGTCGTAGTCGTAGACGTCGGGGTTGGGGGTGATGTGCTGGAGCACATGGTCGTTGGCGAGGAAGACCCCGCTGGCCTCGTCGAAGAAGGTGACCAGTCCCTCGGTGTGGCCAGGGCACTCGATGACGCGGAGGCTGCGGCCACCGGCAACCACGATGTCGCCCTCTTTGACGAGACGATCGCTGTTGACCGACTCCGCCATCATCAGGATGTTCTTGGCCCACTGCTCGTTGACCTGGAAGAGGTCGTCGGGGATGCCGAAGGCCCGGCCGGAGCGCCGAAAAAGATCCCGGCTGCCAACCGCCATGCCTTGCCAATCGGCCATGAACGGCCCGTCGATGCTGGAGCTGACAACCTGGCAGCCGACCCGGTCCTTGACCGCGGCGCCGAGCCCGAAGTGATCGATGTGGCGGTGGCTGAGGATCAGTTGGTGGATCGAGTCGGGGTCGGTGCCGGTGAGGCGGACCAGCTCAAAGAGGTCGTCGACCGAGAAGTTGAGACGGGTGCCGGTGTCGAGCAACGTGACCGGGTCGCCCAGGAGCAGGTAGACGTTGACGCTGCCGACGTCGAAGGGGACCGGGCAGCTGAGACACCAGAGGTCGTCGGCGACCTGGCTGACCTGCTGCGACGGCTCGATCAGGTGGGGAGCTTCGGGTGCGGGCTGGGCCATGGCCAGTGGATGATACTTGCGGCGGAAGGGCGCCCCGGTCACCCCCGGCTAAAGTTGAAGGCGTGCCCGACAGTGACATCGACCGCCTTTTGGATGGCCGGACGGTGGCCGTCGCCGGCCTCGGCGGCAATCCTGACAGGCCCGCATTCGGGGTGGCGGCCTACCTCCAGGAGCACGGCTACCGGATCGTCCCGATCCACCCCACCGCCACCGAAGTGCTCGGCGAGAAGGTCTACCGTCGCCTGGTCGACGTGCCCTTCGACATCGACGTGGTCGATGTTTTCCGTCGCGCCGAGTACCTTTACGAGGTCGTCGACGATGCCATCGCCAAGGGCGTCCGCGCCGGCATTTGGGGACAGCTGAGGGTCGTTGACGAGGCGGCAGCCAAGCGGGCGCGAGCCGCGGGGATGGCGGTGGTGATGGACCTCTGCATGAAGGTCGAGCACGAGCGCCGGGGCGCTGACGGCCCGCGCCGTGCGTAACGACCAGTACTCGGCCCTCCTCAACCGCATTGCCGACCTGCTCGAGATACGGGGCGAGGTGTTCTTCAAGGTCCGCTCCTACCGGGAGGCGGCTCGTCAGATCGACGAGCTCGGCGAGCCGATCGACCGGCTCCGAGACGAGGGCCGGCTGAGCCAGGTGCACGGCATCGGCAAAGCCATCGCCGACAAGCTCAACGAATACGGCGAGACCGGCGCGGTCGAGTACCTGCGCAAGCTTGAGGAGGAGGTACCACCGGGCCTGCTCGACTTCCTGCGCATCCCCGGGCTCGGCCCCCGCACCGCCAAGGACATCTACGACGCGCTTGGCATCACCAACCTCGACGACCTCGAGGCCGCCCTCCGCGACGGGCGCCTGCGCAAGGTCTCGCGCATCAAGGCCAAGACCGAGGAGAACATCCAGAAGGGCCTTGAAGCGCTGAGGGGACGGGGCAGCGGTCCACGGACGCTGCTACCGAAGGCTATGGCGACCTCGGATTCGATCGTACAGGTGCTCGAAGGCCTGACCCAGGTCGAGAAGATCTCTGCCGCGGGCAGCGTGCGACGGCGCTGCGAGTCGATCGGCGACCTGGACATCGTGGTTGCCTCAAGCGACCCGGACCCGGTGATGGACGCATTCTGCAAGATGGGCTCGGTGCAGGAGGTGATCGCCCGTGGCGAAACCAAGTCCAGCATCCGCACCAATGACGGCGTCCAGGTCGACTTGCGCGTGGTCGAGCCTCAGCACTATGGCGCCGCGCTGGCCTACTTCACCGGCAGCAAGGCCCACAACGTGCGGATGCGCGCCCTGGCGTTGAAGCAGGGGCTGACCCTCAACGAGTACGGCCTGGCCAAGCTCGCCACCGAGGAGGAAGCGGAGGCCGAAGCCGGCGCGGATGCAAGCGCGGCGACCGCAGTGACAGCGGCGGCGCCCAAGTCGCGCGCGACCAAGCGCTCGCGGGCGATCGTGGCCGAAGAGGTGATGCTGCCGTCGGCCACCGAGGAGGAGGTCTACTCGGCGCTGGGCCTGAGCTTCATCCCACCGGTGCAGCGCGAGGATCGCGGCGAGATCGCATTGGCGATGGAGAGCAAGGTGCCGAAGCTACTCGAGCTGAAATCAATCCGCGGCGACCTCCACACGCACACCAACAACAGCGACGGCAAGAACACCATCGAGGAAATGGCGGAGGCGGCGGTGGGGCGGGGCTACGAGTACTACAACATCACCGACCACTCCAAGTCCCAGGGCATCATCACCGGGATCGAGGGCCCCGCCTACCGGGACCAAATTGCCCGCGTACGTGCCGCCGCCAAGGCCATCGAGAAGCGCCACAAAGGCTTCCGACTGCTGTGCGGTGTCGAGGTCAACATCCTGCCTGACGGCAGCCTCGACGTGGCCGACGACATCCTCGCCGACCTCGACGTTGTGGTGGCCTCGGTGCACTCGCAGTTCCGTCAGCCCCGCGACGAGATGACAGCCCGGATCTGCCGCGCCGTCGCCTCCCCGCACGTCGACATCCTCGGCCACCCCACCGGCCGCAAGGTGGAGGCGAGGGAACCGTACGACGTCGACCTCGAGGAGGTCTTCAAGGCGTGTCTGGGCGGTCACACCGCGGTGGAGATCAACGCCAGCCCCGCACGCCTGGACCTCAACGATGTCTTCGCCCGGCGGGCCCGAGAGCTGGGCCTCAAGATCTCGATCGGCTCCGACGCGCACCGGCCCGGTGAGCTCGGCCAGATGGAGTTCGGCGTATACGTCGCCCAGCGGGCCTGGCTCCAGGCCGACGACATCCTCAACTGCTGGAAGGTCGAGAAGCTGCTGGCCTGGGTCGCAACCGAGTTAGTCACAAAACCATTGCGCCCGCGCCGACGGGCGGGATAATGGGGCCAAGGCACTAACGAACATGGAAGAGCTGGTCATCAAGGTGCCGGCGCCGTTCGCCGGGACGCAGGACGTTGGGTTCTCGACCCGATACCCGGAACAGGCCCTGAACGAACCGCTCCGCGACGTCGCCTTCTTCGTCGAGGGCCATCCGGACCTCATGTCCCGCCTGTGGCCGCGCCTGGAGTCATTCCCTGCCCAGAGCCGGCGTGCGGCGGAGGGTTACCTCTGGACGGATCCGATCATGCTGTCGGACGAACTGCTGGTGATTGCCTACCGCGATCGCTCGGCGGAGGTGATCGAGCCCACCGAGTCAGCCCGGCGCTATTTCACCAACCTGATCCAGCCCCTGGTGATCCCCTTCCTGCGCGATTGTGTCCGTCTCGCCAACCTGCGCCTGGCCGACGATATCGTCCTGCGGATGACACGCGACGAAGAGGTGCTCGCCGAGTTTGATCTCAGGCTGTCGCAGCTGCTCCCGGAGAACGGAACCCTGACCCTGGCGGCCTGACCGGCCCAAAGGGCCCTCCGAGGGCGACGGCGCCCTACGAGGGCGAGGGACTGGGGGCCGCGCCGCTGGAGCTTGCCGACGGGCTGGCGCCGGCCGAGGGCGATGCGCTGGCTGCCGCCGACGGCGCAATGCTGGCGGCCGGCGACACCGTGGGGCCGGCCGAGATCGCGGGACTCGGCGACGCAGCCGTTACCAGTGTGGTCCCGGCGGTCGGCGTGGATTGCTTGTTGAGGTTGAGGCCGATGGGGACGACCACGATCCCAAGAGCGGTTACGATCAGAAAGCTGACCGCACCCCATTCACGGCGCAAGAATTCCCGGTTCAAGCTACGCCCTACCTCGTCCCCGGCTCAGCCGACTTCAGTCGTCGTCTGAGGTCGAGGCGCCCTCGCCCTCTTCGTCCTTGTGCCTCATGTTGAGGATGCGAACGAAGTCCTGGGCACGGGCTAAAGCCTTCCAACGCTCGGGGAAGAAATCCTGCGCGATGATTTTCTTGTCGGGAAGCTCGAGCACGGTGACACACCACTTGTTGAGGGTGTGCTCCACCTCAACGGCGTAGTCGCCCTCCTCATTGAGGTAGCGCACGTTGCGCTCCTCATCGCGTCGTCGGCTGCGGTCGAAAGCCATCGTCTCAAATACATCCCTAAAACAAAATCACGCGGAAACCGAGTTCCCCGCGCGAGTTCGATTCTAGCATCTGGCCCCATTCAGCCCGTCGGCGGAGGATGGTCGGCAGGGCTCTCCAGGAGCAGCCTCAGGTAGGCCTCGATCTCCTCTCGAAACTCGGGCCGCGCACGGCCGAGGGCGATAGATGTCTTTAGCCAGCCGGGGATGGTGCCGACGTCGAAATAGTCGCCGCTGTACTCCAGCGCCACCACTTTTTCTTGTCCTAAGAGGTTCTTCACCCCGTCGGTCAGCTGGATTTCGCCGCCCGCGCCCCGCTCGGTCCGCCGCAGGGCTTCGAAGATCGCCGGACTCAGGACGTAGCGACCCATGACGGCGAGGTCGGAGGGCGCCTCCTCGGGCTTGGGCTTCTCCACCAGGTCGGCCACCTCGAAGACGCTGCCCTCCTGGCCGCCGATCTTGATGGAACCGAAACGCCCGATGCTCTCCAGGGGCACCCTGCGGACCGCGAGCACGGTGCACCCGTACCTCCGGTGGACCTCCCCCATCTGAGCCAGGATCGGCGAATGAGCGACGAAAACGTCGTCGGGTAGGAGGCAGCCGAAGTACTGGTCGCCCACCGCGCTCTCGGCTTGCAGGACAGCGTGACCGAGGCCGAGCGGCTCCATCTGGGTCACCTCGGTGAGGTGGATACCGGCAGCCACCGCTCGGATCTTCTCGAGCATCTCGGGCTTGTCCCGCGCCTGCAGGTAGCTCTCCAGCTCTGGCGAGGGTTCGAAGTGACGCATCAGGAGGTCCTTCCCCGGGCTCGTGACCAGCGTGATGTCGGTCACGCCGGCCGAGCGCGCCTCGTCGACCGCGAACTCGATCACCGGCCGGTCCACCACCGGCAGGATCTCCTTTGGCAGGACTTTGGTGGCCGGCAGGAAACGCGTGCCGAGACCAGCGGCAGGAATCACCGCCCGTGAGATCACCGGCACTACCGCCTAATCACGGCAAAGGCAACAGCGAGGGCGAAGGCGAAGGCGGAGGCGGTGGCGGCGGCTTCTGCAGGCCAGCACACCCACCAGTAGCCATCCCTTCATCAGTCGAAGTATGAACTCGCTGCTGCTGCGCCCTGGAGTTTCTGGCCTGCACCCCCGCCGAGGGTCAGGCTCGATTGGAACGCATACGACCGGGGTAGGCGTCGTGCTCCTCGCCCCAGAAGCCTCCGCGCTCAAGGTTACCGGCAGGCCCACACTGTGAATGCCAGCGCGGGGCTGTGAAGGCACGGCCGAGGTGGCTAGGCCGGCGCGACCGCCTCTGTGAGCCCTCGCTGGCGAAGCCAAACCGCCAATGCCACGCTCCCCACCACCACCACCGCGGCCGTCGCCACCGCCGGCCAGGGCACGTACTCCTCGCCGGTCAGGCGCCGTTGGATCAGCTCGATCTGGTCCACGGCTCGCTCGACGAGCACCTGTTGCGCACTCTTGGGGTTGGGGTTGAAGCCGGCCAGCCGGCGCCGGACACGCTCCCGGGCGTAGTCGTCGGCGACCGCCGGGAAGGCGTCGGAGAGAGCTTCCAGCACGTCGGCCAGGTGCGTCGGACGGACGCTGCCCTCGCGGCTGAGCCAGCTGTCGATGGCGTCGGAGAGGTCGTCGGCGTTGCGATGCGTCATTCGGGTTCCTCGCTCAGGCTCTTGCGCAGCTTGTTGACGGCGCGGAAAACGAGCAACTTGACGGCTCCCTCGCTGCGGTTCATGACCTTGCCGACCTCTCTGTTGCGCATCCCCGCGAAAAAGCGAAGCAGGATCGCCTGGCGCTGGTCGGGCGGCAGTGCTCGGATCGCTTCCTGGAGCTCAGCGGACTCTTCCTGCCGCAGCCACTCGTCGCCGGTGGTGTCAGAGCCCTCGTGAAATTGCTGGTCGTTGAGCTCGAGCCAGGCCGGCCGGCGGTGGTCGCGAGCCAGGAGGTTGCTGGCCACGCGGTAGAGCCAAGCGGAGTAGGGCACTCCACGCCAGCGGAAGTTGGGGAGATCCTCGAGGCCGCGCTGGAATGTGGCAGCCGTGATGTCCTCGGCCTGCTCTCGACTACCGCAGTGGTAGTACACGTACGAGAAGATCTGGTCGAAATATCGGTCATAAAGCTGCTGAAAGGCCGCGGCGTCTTTCTGGGCCGCCTCGACCAGCCCGCGCTCTTCTTCGAGCTCGGCTTCGGTCTTACGCAATCGATGTAAAACTCAAGTCCATATCGGCGCAAAGGTTACGGGAGCCGGGACCGAATAGGGCGACTCAACTGATGAGTCCGAGCCGCCTCCCCGCGCTCTCGAAGACCTCCAGCGCCGCGTCCAGCTGGGGGCGGCTGTGCTCGCTGGTGACGATGGTGCGGACCCGGCTCTGCTCGCGCTTCACCATCGGGAAGACGATCGGTTGGGCGAAGATCCCACCCGCCAGCAGCGCGTCGGAGAGGGCATTGGCCTTCTCCGGGTCGCCCGCAATCACGGGCGTGATGGGCGTCTCGCTGACACCCGTGTCGAATCCCAACCCGCCCAGCTGGCCCTTGAAGTAGCGGGAGTTCTCCCACAGCCGCTCGATTCGATCGGGTTCCTCGAGGAGGACGTCGATCGACGCGATGCAGGCGGCCGCCACCCCCGGCGGATGCGAGGTCGAGAACAGCAGCGGCCGCGCCCGGGCTATCAGGAACTCGCGCAGGACGGGACTGCCGGCGGCGTATCCACCGACCACGCCCATCGCCTTGGAGAGCGTCCCGACCTGGATCTCGACACGGCCCTCCAGCCCGAAATGGCTGACCGATCCGCGGCCGTTCTTGCCCAGCACCCCGGAGGCGTGGGCGTCGTCGACCATCACCATCGCCTCGTGCGCCTCGGCCCGCTCGACGATCCCCGGGAGGTCGGCGATGTCGCCGTCCATGGAGAAGACGCCGTCGGTGACCACCAGCTTGCGCCGGAACTGCTTGGCCTCCCCCAGAGCTTTTTCGAGGTCGTCCATGTCGCGGTGCTTGTAGATCAGCCGGGCCGCCTTGGTAAGGCGGATGCCGTCGATGATGCTGGCGTGGTTGAGCTCGTCGGAGATGACGACGTCGCCCTCGACCAGCACACATGACAGGATCCCCAGGTTGGTGGCATAGCCCGACTGGAGTGTCAGAGACGCCTCGGTGTGCTTGAAATCCGCCAGGCGCCGCTCCAGCTCCTCGTGGATCGACATCGTCCCGGCGATGGTGCGCACCGCGCCGCTACCAGCCCCCAACTCCCGGGTCGCCGCGATCATGGCGTCCACCAGCCGCGGGTGGGTGTTCAAGCCGAGGTAGTTGTTGGATGAGAGGTTGATCAGCCGTCGTCCCGCGATCACGACCTCGGGGCCCTGCGCCGACTCCAGCACCCGGAGCGGCCGGTAGAGGCCCTTCTCCTGGAGCTCGGCGAGCTCCGCCGCCAGGCTCGCCTCCGATGGCCGGCCGGTCACGGCACGCCCCGCGGGTAGATCACGATCTTGCCGCACTCGCCGCGCTGAAGCAGGTGCATCGCCTCTTCGACGTCCTCCAGCGAGATTCGGTGGGTGATCAGCGGAGTGACGTCCACGCCGCCGCCGGGGCTGAGGAGGCGGCGGGTGTGCTCCCAGGTTTCCCAGATGCGTCGGCCGAAGATCCCGTGGATGGTGACCCCCTTCTGGATCACCAGCTCGTTGAGGTCCAGCGTCACCGGCTCCACCGGGAGGCCGAGAAGGCTGATCCAGCCGCCGGGGCGAAGACAGTGGAGGGCCTGCCCGATGGCGGGCGCCGCGCCCGACATCTCCAGCGCGACATCGAAGGGCCTGCCCGCCGCCAGCAACAGCGCCTCGCTGGAGTCGGGCCGGCGGGCATCGACGACGGCGTCCGCGCCGGCGGTGCGCGCCAGCTCCGCCCGGTAGTCGTTGACGTCACTGGCGATCACCCGCGCCGCGCCCTCCGCCTTGGCGATGGCGATGCAGAACAGGCCGATCGGACCGCAGCCGGTGACCAGCACCACCTGGTCGCGCAGCAGGCCGCGGGTGGCCGAGTGCACCGCGTTGCCGAAGGGCTCCTGGATGCTGGCGACTTCGACAGGCATCGATCGATCGGTGATCCAGGCGTTGGCCGCCGGGATGGCGATGAGCTCGGCGAAACAGCCGTCGCGATCGAAGCCGATGATCTGCACGTTGGAGCAGACGTGCTGTTCGCCGATCAGGCACTGGTAGCAGGTGCCGTCGACCACGTGGGTCTCGGCGGCGATGAAATCTCCAGGCTGGACACGCTCGACCCGGCCGCCCACCGTCTCGACAGTTCCGCAGAACTCGTGCCCCACCACCCGTGGCGTCTGCATCCGCTCGGCGACCCAGTCCCGCCACTCGTACATCGCCAGGTCGGAGCCGCAGATGGAGGTCGCCTGCACCCGGACCAGGATCTCGTCTTCGCCGGGCCGCGGCTCCGGGACCTCGGCGATATGGACGCCGGGTTCTGGCCTGGCTTTGACGACAGCTTTCAACTCGGGCCAATTCTAATTACACTGGTGCTTCCTACTTGGGATACGGAGGAAGAGATGGTTACCGCCTACGTGCTGATCAACACCTCGCCAGGCCGGGCGATGGACGTGGCCAAGAAGCTGCAAGGGACCAAGGGCATCACCGTAGCCGACGCCATCACCGGCGAGTACGACGTCATCGCGCGCATCGAGGGCGAGGATGTCAACGCCATTGGCGGAGTCATCGTGGAGTCGATCCAGAAGATCGAAGGGGTCTTCAAGACCGTCACCTGCCTCGCGGTTACCTGACAGACCTGCGCTCAGTCTCCTAACGCCTGGCTGAACGCCTCAGCTCGATAGTCGAAGATCGCCTTCAACTGGCGGTCGACGAATAGCAGGTGCGCGAGTTCGCCCAGCGGACCAAGGGGAATGGCGTACTCCACGCGGTCGCGCATAACGGTGTGTGAATCGTCGACGGCGTCGAAGACGTGAGTGTGATTCCAGAGCCGGTATGGCCCCCGCAGCTGGGTGTCCGCGAATCGCCGCGGTGGCTCCCATTCCGTGATCCGGCTGGTCCAATTGATCGGGATGCCACCGAGCCGGACCCAGTAGCTGATCTCGGCGCCAACCGAGAAATGCTCGGGTGGAGGTTGGCGGAATCGGAAGCCCATTTTCGGCGGCGTCACCCTGGCCAGGTTCTCGGCTGAGGCGAAGAAGTCGAAGACCTCGACCGCGGGCCGGTCGATGACCAGCTCGCGGGTCAGCACATGGATTCCCATGCGCCCTAAAGCTTGCGCCAGGCAACCCCGAGGTCGGCCATCGAATCAAGCGTCTCTTGGGGATCGAACGCCTGCGCTGGCGACAGCACCCCGGCCGCCTTCTGCTTGCCGGCGGCGAGCCGAGCGGCGGTCCGAGCGAGGATCTCGCCCGTCAGGCCGTAGAGATCGTGACCGGTGACGATGAGGCGGCGCCGACCCGTGTCCGTGGGATCGACCTCGACCAGGATCATCCACTCCTGCCGTGCCCGCTGCTCCTCGTCGGGTCCCTCGGGCATCCTCTGCACGGCCCACCTGGCTGCCGCCCGCATCAGCCCCAAGGACATCAGCGGCGCCAGAAGTGGCAGCAGCCCGGCGCTCCGGACCACCATCTGCGGCATGTCCATCAGTGTCGAGATGTCCACGTCGGGCCGCCGCCGGGGCAGGTATTCGCGCTCGCCGCCGTCGTAGGCGACCGCCCATCGCTGGCCGACGGGGGTGGGGAAATCGATGCGCCGACCCTCGGGCTTCAGCGCCCGCGCGCGCTTGCTGAACATGATCCGCAGCGCCGACAGCGTGGTGCCCCGGGTGGCGACCTTGGGGATGGCGTAGGACACGCGCAGGCTGCGGGCCTTGGGGAAAGCGTCGAGGGCGAGCTCGACGGCGCAGTCGCCGAAGACGTACTCGAAGGCGCAGGAGTTCATCACCAGCAGCCCCTTCTCCCGGGCGGCCGCATGGTGGCGGCGGTACGTCTGGGCCATGAAGTCGGTCTCGCCGGTGGAGTCGAGGTAGTGCGACCCGTTGGCGACGGCGGCGGCCACCGTCAGCTCTCCGACCTCACCGAACGGTCCCGCCGTCGATACGAGCACCTTGCCCATCGATGCCATCTCCCCCAGCGCCTGGGGATCGTCGTGGCGGGCGACCGCGATCGGGTGCTCGTTTTCGAACTCGGCGGCCATCTTCTCGAGGCTCTCGCGGTTGCGGCCGGCGAGCACCATCGCTACCCCGGAACGCTCCATGGCGTGGGCGGCCAGGTGCCCGGTGTAGCCGGTGGCGCCGTACAGGACGGCGTCGGCCGAGCGCTCCTTCGCGGACGCGGCGGACGGCTTGCGGCTAGCCTCACTCATGCCTGGCGAGGATACTCCGTCGGCCGGCTCAGGCCCGGGCGCGCTTCAGGGCCGCCGCCGCCGGCTCCAGGTCGTAGGGGTGTGGCACCTGCACGATCAGGTGCTGGACCCCGGCCTCGGCGTAAGCGTCGAGCTGGGCCAGGTCTTTGTCCTCGACAAGGATGCCGCGCTCGATCTCAGCGGGGTTGCGCCCAACCTTTTCGCACCAACTGTCGAGGATCGCGTTCTTGGTGGCCCAGCCGGAGGGGCTGCCGAACCAGTTCCACATGTTCGCGTGCTCGGCGACGTGGCGCAGCATGACCTGCTCACCGCCCGCGCCGATCAGGATAGGCAGCGGCCCCGCCGGGGGCGGAGTGAGCTTGGCCAGGCGGGCCTTGATCCGCGGCAGCGCCTCCCCGAAGGCCCGCGCCCGCGCGGCAGCCGTGGCAAACGGGTAGCCGTACTCCTGGTAATCGCGCTCAAACCAGCCGGCCCCGATCCCTAGCACGAATCGACCGCCACTGAGATGGTCGATGGTTCGCGCCATATCGGCGAGGAGGTCCGGGTTGCGGTAGGTGTTGCATGTGACCAGCGCTCCGAACTGCGCCCGGCTGGTCTCCACCGCCATCGCCGCCAGCAGGCTGTAGCCCTCGAAGCGGGCGCCGTCGCGGTCGCCGGTCAGTGGAAAGAAGTGGTCCCACGTCCAGATGCTGTCGAAGCCGGCCTCGTCGGCGGCCCGCCACGCAGCCCGCAGGTCGTCGGTGGTGGTGTGCTCGGGGTGCAGCTGTACGCCGATCTTGAGTTTGGTCACAGCTGGGCTCCTGGCGCCTGCATCGAGACTACGCCAGGCCACGGTTGAGGCTGTCGAAGACCCCCTGCAGGATCCGCGAGAAGGTCGGGAAGGCGTGCATGGTGTCGGCCAGCATTGGCACAGGCACCCCGGCACGCATTGCCAGCGTGAACTCGCTCAGCATCTCGCCCGAGCGCGGCCCCACCAAGGTGGCCCCCACGATCAGCTTGCTGTCGGCGTCGACCACGACCTTGATCAGCCCACCCGGCTCGCCGTGGATGTAGCCACGGGCGGAGTTCATGACGTCGGCCGAGCCGATCCGCACGTTGATCCCTTTCTCACGAGCCTGGGCCTCGGTCATCCCGATCGAGCCGACCTCGGGGTCGGTGTAGGTGACGCGCGGGATGGCGTAGTGATTGGCGCGGACGTCCTCGCCGCGGAGGCGGCGGCCGACAACTGTGCCGTGGTAGTGCGAGAGGTGGGTGAAGCCGCCAAGGCCGGTGATGTCCCCCACCGCGTAGATGCCGTCGGCAGCTTCCAGCGTTTCGGGGTCGACCTGGACCCAGCCGCGTGGGTTGGCGCGGATGCCGGCGGCCTCCATGTCCAGCACTCCACTGTTGGGCTTGCGCCCGGTCGAGACCATCAGCTTGTCGCAGGCGATCCTGGTGCCGTCGTTGCAGTGGACGTGGATCTCGCCGCCATCGGCGTCGACCTTGTCGACGTCGATGGAACATCTCACCTCCAGGCCGGCCTCGACCAGCTTCTTCTGGACGAACTCGCCGGCTTCGGGCTCCTCGGCCGCCAGCACCCGGGGAGCGGACTCGAAGAGGTGGACTTGGCTGCCAAAGCGTAGGAATGCCTGCGAGATCTCGACCCCGGCGGGGCCGGCGCCCACGACCACGAACCGGCGCGGAAGCTCTGCGGCGAGCACCGCCTCGCGGGTGGTCCACGCGCCGACATCCTCGAGGCCCGGGATTCGCGCCACCACCGGCTCTGTCCCGGTCGCGATGATGACCGCCTTTTTGGCCGTCAGCTCGCCTCCGTCGACGGTGACGGTGCGTGGACCAGTGAGCCGCCCCTCACCGCGGATGACGGTGTGGCCCTGGTCCTCGATGGCCTTGGCGGCACCGGAATCGTCGAGGTCACGGGCGACCATCGAGGTGCGCTTGTGGATCTTGGGGTAGTCGACATCGACCTCCACCCGCGATGCCGCCAGCTCACGCGCTCTACCGACCTCCGCAAGCGTCTCGGCGCTGCGCAGCAGGGTCTTGGTGGGCATGCAGCCCCAGTAGGCGCACTCACCGCCGACAAGGTGCTTCTCGATCACCGCCAGGGACAGACCGGAGCCCTCGAGCTCCACGCCGATGGCCTCCCCCGCCGGGCCGGCGCCCAGGCAGATGACGTCGAATTCCTCACTCATGGATTACCTCCGGACCTGATGGCAAGCTCCGATTGTGAGGCAAACGATCAGCGGCTTGGGGCTGGGATGAACTGCGGGCTGTCCTAGGCGTCATGGCGATGCCTGACGGCAGCAGCGGCCTCAAGTGGACCGCGGTCTTCGGGAAAGTCGTGGCGGAGCTGGGCGAGAGCGACCACGCCACTGCCGGGAAGATGTTCGGGATGCCGCGCGACAACATCGGAGGCAAGGCTTTTGCCGGGCTCTACCAGGACGACATGGTCTTCAAGCTGGGCGGTGATGCCCATGCCGAGGCGCTGGCGCTGGCCGATGCCCACCTCTTCGACCCGTCAGGAATGGGGCGGGCGATGAAGGAGTGGGTGGTGGTGCCCAACGAACACTCCGCGAAATGGCCGGACATCGGCGGGGCAGGCCCTGGCCTACGTGGCCGCCGAGCAGGGGAAGAGCTAAGCCCGAGTCACCACTCGAGCCGCGGCCTCCGCGGCCGAGGCGTCAAGCAGGTCGGTCCAGGCGACCGCTGCCGACGTTCCAAGCGCAGCCGAGCCGATCGAAAGCCGCGCGATCCCCTGCCGACGAAGAAGTGGCCACGCGAAGATCGCGACGTCAACGGCGTCGATAACCGCATTGAATCTGTACCACCGACGACGGGTGTCGAGATCGGCGTCGCGGGTTTTCAAAGTCCAGGCACCGATGACGACGTTGCGGATTCCGAACAAGCGGCCGAGGGCCCGCGCGCTGGCATTGTCATGTTCGTCAGGGAAGCCGAGCACAAGCTTGGCCAGGCTGGTCCCTAGCAGGGCACTGCTGCCGATGATCATCCTGGCCTGGGCCATCCGCGTCGCCATCTGGCGCTCGGTGGTGGTGCCCAGGAGCAGCGGCGATCGGCTCATGCGCTCAGTATCACGGATTGCCCAGCACCGAGCCCAGCGCCTCGATGGCGGCGTCGATGTCGGCGCGGCCGACGTCGAGGTGGGTGACGGCACGGATCACGGTTGGCGACAGCGGGCAGAGGCGGACACCGTGCTCCGCCAGGGTGCGATCGGCGATGGCAGTCGCGGACTGGCCGGCGGCCGCGACGTCGAAGATGACGATGTTGGTTTCCACCGACGCGGGGTCGAGCCCGACCCCGGGCAGCCCGGCGACGCCCTCGGCCAGGGCGCGGGCGTTGGCGTGGTCGTCGACCAGCCGCTCGACGTTGTTCTCCAGCGCGTAGATGCCGGCGGCGGCGATGATCCCGGACTGCCGCATCGCCCCACCCAGTCGCTGCTTCCACTTCCATGACTGCTCGATGAAGTCCGCCGGCCCCGCCAGCACCGCGCCAACCGGGGCGCCGAGGCCCTTGCTGAGGTCGAGCCAGATGGAGTCGAAGCAGCGCCCGAAGGTCGCCGCCGAGGTGCCCGTGGCGACAGCGGCGTTCATGATCCGAGCACCGTCGCAGTGGGTACTGAGACCGTGATTGTGGGCCAGCTCGGAAACCGACCGGACCTGCTCCAGCGTCCAGCAGCTGCCGCCGCCGTAGTTCGAGGTCTGCTCGATCGACACCAGCCGCGAGACCGGCGCGTGCCGCATCGCCGGGCGCAGCGCCACGGCCACCTGCTCGGCGCTGAAGATCCCGCGCTCCCCGGCCAGCGGCCGCAGCAGGGCCCGGCTGATCACCGCCGGCCCACCGGCCTCAGAGGTCAGCGGGTGCGCGGTCTGGTCGAGGATGATCTCGTCGCCGGCGACGCAGTGGACGGCGAACGCGATCTCGTTGCACATCGTCCCCGAGGGCAGGAAGACGGCGGCCTCCTGGCCCAGCAGTCCCGCCACCATCTCCTGAAGGCGATTGGTGGTGGGGTCCTCGAACTTCTGCTCGTCCCCCACCTCCGCCTCGACCATCGCCTGGCGCATCGCCGGCGACGGCTTGGTCAGGGTATCGCTGAAGAGGTCGACGAGGAGCTCGGGCATCCAGCGATAGTAGCGGCTACCGGAACCCGCGGCGCCGGGTCTTGATGTGTGAGCAATCGCTTACGCTGGGGCCGCTTACTTTTCGGGCTTATTGCGCCTGCGGTCACGGATCGAGTGCAGGCGCGCGCCGATCTCGGCCTCGACACCACGGTCGGTGGGGTCGTAGTAAGGCTGGCCCGGCATCGCACCGGGCAGGTAGTCCTGGTCGATCCAGGCGCCGGGGAAGTCGTGGGGGTACTGGTAGCCCTTGCCGTGGCCCAGCCGCTTGGCCCCCATGTAGCTGGCGTCGCGGAGATGGACTGGCGGCGTCTGCTGACCGGCCTCGGCGAGGTCGGCCCTGGCTCGCCCTAGGGCCACCATCGACGCGTTCGACTTGGCCGCGGACGCCAGGTAGGTGGCGGCCTGGGCCAGGTTGAGGGAGGCCTCGGGAAGGCCCACCACCCGCAGCGCGTCGAACGCCGCCACCGCCACCACCAGCGCCATGGGGTCGGCGTTGCCCACATCTTCCGACGCGAAGATGACCATCCGCCGGGCGATGAACTCGGGATCCTCCCCCGCCTCGAGCATCTGGGCCAGCCAGAAGACGGCGGCGTCCGGGTCGGTGCCGCGCATGCTCTTGATGAAGGCGCTGACCACGTCGTAGTGGGCGTCGCCGGCCTTGTCGTATCGGAGAACACGGCGCTGCAATGCCGTGTTGACATCGTCGGCCCGGACCGTCGAAGTGCCCGCCGCGGTCGCCGCCGACACGCAGACCTCGACGGCGTTGAGGGCGAATCGCGCGTCGCCACCGGCCATGTCGGCGATGCGATCGAGCGCCTGGGGCTCGAACTGCACCCCCAAGGCAGCAACGCCGCGATCGCGGTCCGCGAGCGCCCGCTCGACCACGGCGCGGACCTGCACCGGCGCCAGCGACTCGAGGCGGAAGAGCAGGCTGCGGGACAAAAGCGGCGAGTTGACCTCGAAGAAGGGGTTCTCGGTGGTGGCGCCGATGAGCACCACCCAGCCGCTCTCGACCGCCTTGAGGAGGGCGTCCTGCTGCGATTTGTTGAAGCGATGGATTTCGTCGATGAAGAGGATGGTGCGGCGATTGGCCTTGAGCATCTCCTTGCCCTGCTCGATCGCCTTGCGGACATCGGCCACGCCGGCACTTACGGCGCTGACCTCTACGTAGTGGGCGCGCGTGGCCTGGGCGATGATCGACGCCAGCGAAGTCTTGCCGGTCCCAGGCGGTCCCCAGAGGATCACCGACGACAGCCTGTCGGTCTCGATCAGCGCCCGCAGCGGGCTCCCCGGACCGACGACATGCTCCTGGCCGACAAACTCGGCGAGGGACCGCGGCCGCATCCGGGCCGCCAAGGGCGCGCCGCGATCGATGGTGTCGGGGGCGTTCTCTGTGTCAGGGAAGAGCTGGCCGGTCACTCCCCCAAGTCTGACGGCTCCGGCCGGCCTCCCGATTCATAATGGAACTCTTAGAGAACGATCATCGTGCTCTAACCCGGAAGGGCCATCGTGAAAGCTGGCACGGGCGTGCGCCGTTCGTGCCGCCAACCACTGGGAGCACAGGAGTGACAACATGAATCCAAGATTCAACGGCCCGCAGGGCGGCGGCGGCCTCAATCCCAACGGGCGGTTCTCGCCAAGGGGCGCAGCGCCCGTGGTCCATCGCGTGCTCACCGGCGAACACATCATCGCCGGCATCGTCCTCCTGGTGCTGGTGATGGTGGTCCTCACCCTCCTGTTCTTCCTGCTCTACCGCCTCCTGCGGCATTCATCCAGCGGCTGGGGCGCGCACTCCGCCGCCATCCGCGAGCTCGAGATGCGCTACGCCAGGGGCGAGATCGGGCGCGACGAGTTCCTGCAGCGCCGCGCCGATCTTGTCGCCCGGGCAGGCCCGTCGAATCTCCCGCCGCCATCGCCACCCGCGGGTGGAGCATCTCCAGCGACGCCACCCGGCAGCGGCGCCAAAGCCGCGACATAACGCGACCTAGGAGGCGTGGCCTGAGGCCAGTCGCTTGGCCGGCTCAGTGATGCCTTGGGGCATACTCCCAGACGACGAGGCGCTGATGGCACTGCCCGCTGAGAGCATCGATCGCCCCGGGAGCACCACGTTCCCACCCGGCCCGGGGTGGCCGACGCTGGTCCAGACCGCGATCTGGCAGACCCGCTTCGCAGAGTTCAACGGCTGGCTCAGCCGCCGCTACGGCAACGTCTTCACCGTCAAGCTGCCCTTCAGCGGTCACGTCGTCAGCATCGCCGAGCCATCTGTCATTCGGGCCTTGTTTACCGACCGCGGCGACCGCACCCATGCCGGCGAGGCCAATCGCATCCTCGAGCCCATCATGGGACACAACTCGGTGCTTCTGCTCGACGGCCCGGAGCACACCCGCCAGCGCAAGCTTGTCCACCCGCCCTTCCACGGCGAGCGGATGGCTGGGTACGGAGACATCATCCGGGACCTGACCCAGCGCGAGGTTGCCAGTTGGCCCACCGGCGAGCCGTTCTCGTTGCTTCGCCACATGCAGTCGCTGACGCTGCAGGTCATCCTCCGGGTGGTCTTCGGCCTGGATGAGGGCGCCAAGCTGGAACGCATCAAGCAGCTCATCCATCGAGTCCTGGCGCAGGGCAACAACCCGCTGGCGCTGGTACCGGGGATGCGCCGCGACCTCGGCCCCTTCAAGACCTGGACGGATTTCGTCAATCGCCGGGCCGAACTGGATGAGGCGCTTTTCGCCGAGATGCGAGAGCGCCGCTCCGCCGGCGACCTCGAGGAGCGCGACGACATCCTCTCGATGCTGATGGTGGCGCGCGACGAGGGCGGCGAGCTCATGACCGACATCGAGCTGCGCGATGAGCTGATGACGCTGCTGCTGGCTGGCCATGAGACAACTGCCTCCTCGCTGTCGTGGTTCTTCGACCTCGTCCTTCACCACCCCGGTGAGCTGCGGAAGATCCGGGACGACCTGAGCGGCGATCGCCAATACCTCGACGCCGCCATCACCGAGACAATGCGGATCCGGCCGGTGGTGCCCCTGGTCGCGCGGGTGCTCCAGGAGCCGATGGACATCTGCGGCTACGAACTGCCCAGGGGCACCACTGTCGCCCCCAACATCCACCTCACCCATCGCCGCGCCGACATCTACCCGGAGCCCGAGCGATTCAGGCCGGAGCGGTTCGTCGGGACGCGCGGTGACACCTTCTCCTGGCTCCCATTCGGCGGCGGAATCCGGCGCTGCGTGGGGGCGGCCTTTGCCTGGTTCGAGATGCAGACCGTGATCCCCGAGGTCCTGGGCCGCGTGCGGATGGAGCCCGTCTCGGAGCGGCCCGAGGCGATCAAGCGTCGGGCCGTGACCCTGGTCCCGGCGGGCGGCGCCGCGATGCGGGTGGTGTCCCGGAACTAAGCCGCTGCCGAGTCCTTGATGAAGGAGAGCATCTGCTTCCAGGCGTCGGCGCAGGCGTCCGCCCAGAATTCCTGACCCCGGTCGAAGAAGGAGTGGGGCGCGCCCTCGTAGACAACCATCCGATGAGGCAGGCCCGCCTCACCTAGACGCCGCTCCATCTCCTCGAAGTCGGTGAGCGGCCGCTGGTCGGCGCCGGCCACCAGCATCAGCACCGGCGCCTTCATGACGTCGAGGACCTCACTGCACGCGGCGGGGTTGCCGTAGAACCCGATTGCGCCGGTGAGACCCGGCTGGTCCGCTGACTGACGCCAGGAGTTGCCGCCGCCGAAGCAGAAGCCCATCGTGAAGAGGCGCTCGTCGCCAAGGGAGCGGAGGTGATCGAGGCCGGCAGCAACGTCCATGGCCACGCCGGCGGCCGTGGTTTGAGGGATGTGCGTCTGCCAGTCGAAGTCGTCGCCGCGGTCGCCGATGCCGGCGGTGCGGCCGAAGTAGTCGATCGCCAGCGCTTCGATGCCGGCCTCGGCGAAACGACACGCCATGTCCTTGTAGAAGTTGTGAAGCCCACGGATGTCGGGAAGGATCACCACCCCGGTGCCGTTCGGCTTCTCAGGTCGAGCCAGGCGGGCAGCGAACTTGTTGCCGTCGGAAGCGGTCAGGACCAGGTCCTCGGAGCTGCCCACGGCGCCGTCAAGGCCGTGGTCCGGGGGTCGAGCGTCGTTGCTGTAGCACATGGAATGTAATTATGACGCATTCGTTAACATTGTTAAGTAATGTCCGTTGATTCTGGTACCGCGACGGCCCCTCAACTCTCCCTCGAGGACGCCGACCGCCTGCGGCTGGCGATCGCCCGCCTGCAACGACGGATGCGCCTGCAGGCCAACGCCGGGATCACCCCCTCGCAGCTTGCTGTCATGGGCACCCTCAACCGGCTCGGCCCGCTCACGCTCGGTGAGCTGGCCGCCGCCGAGTCGGTGGCGCCGCCGTCGATGACGCGCACCGCTGTGGCGCTCGAAGAGAAAGAGCTGGTGGAGCGCACCGTCGTCAGCGACGACCGGCGCTCATTCCGGCTGCGGCTGACGCCCAAGGCACGGCGTCTGATGCAGACCATCCGCGCACAGCGCACGGCCTGGATTGCCAAGCGCGTGGCCGAACTCGGGGTCGCCGACATCCGCGCCCTCGAAAGGGGAATCGCAGCCCTGGAGCACCTCGCGGAGAGTCGCGAGTGAGCCGCTTCAAAGCCCTCGCCGGTAGCCCTTTCCGCGCCCTGGCGGTGAGGAACTATCGGTTCTTCTTCTTCGGCCAGATCGTCTCCGTCAGCGGCACCTGGATGCAGAGCGTGGCGCAGGCCTGGCTGGTGCTCAAGCTATCCAACAGCGGCGCCATCCTGGGCGTGGTCATCGCCCTGCAGATGCTCCCGGTGATGCTGGTCGGGGCCTGGGGCGGCCTGGTCGCCGACCGCTTTGACAAGCGCAAGGTGCTGGTCTGCACCCAGGTTGCGGCGGCCGGCCTGGCGCTGCTGCTGGGGATGCTTACCCTCACCGGCGTGGTCACCGTCTGGATGGTGGCGGCGGTCGCCTTCGGCCTGGGCATGGTCAACGTCATCGACGTTCCCACCCGGCAGGCGTTCGTCACCGAGATGGTGGGCCGCGAGCACATGGTCAACGCCATCACCCTGAACGGCGTGACCATGAACGGCGGGCGCCTGATCGGCCCCTCGGTGGCGGGGATCTTGATCGCCACCGTCGGCATCGCCCCCTGCTTCCTGATCAATGCCGGCTCGTACCTCGCCGTGATCGTGGGGCTGCTCCTCATCCGCGGCGACGAGCTCTTCCGGGGGCGCCCCGTGGTTCGCGCCAAGGGCCAGCTGGTCGAGGGGCTGCGCTACGTCTGGAGCACCCCGGCGCTGCGCACCCCGCTGCTGATGATGGCGCTGGTGGGGACGTTCGCCTACGAGTTCTCGGTGACCCTGCCGATCTTCACCAAGTTCACCTTCCACAGCGGCGCCGAGGTCTTCGGCCTGATGACATCGTTCATGGCGGGCGGTTCGGTGCTGGGCGGGCTCGTCACCGCCGCCCGAGCCCGGCCCAGCGCCCGCCGCCTGGGCATCGCCTGCGCCGTCTTCGGGATCATGATCCTGGCCACCGCTGCCGCCCCCACCCTACCCCTGGCCTTTCTTCTCCTGTTGGGCACCGGCGCCGCCAGCATCTTCTTTGCCGCGATGTGCAACACCACCATCCAGCTGACGGCATCGAACGAGATGCGCGGCCGGGTGATGGCGCTCTACACCGTGGCCTTCATGGGCACCACCCCCATCGGCGGCCCGATCGTCGGCTTCATCGGCCAGGCCTTTGGAGGTCGCGCCGCCCTGGCCGTGGGCGGCATTGCCACGGTGCTGGCCGCGGCCGTCGGCTGGCGCTCACTGAACCGTCACTCGCGGCGGTATGACCGTGCCGGCAGCGCGATGCCGACCGAAATGGGCGCCCTGGGGAAGACCCCCGCCTGACCCAGGCCAAGGCCCCCGCACTTGAACTCCGACCTCTGCCGCGCTTAACCTTGCTGCAGAGGTCGACCGCTGCCCACCAAGGGAGAAACCGCCCATGGCACGAACCAGTCCTGCTTCGCCCACGCCCGAGCATCAGCTCTACCACGAGTATTCGGTCGAGGAAGACCAGCAGCGCACCAACGTTCACTACGAGCAGCCGCCCGAGTTCTTCTACCTCTTCACCGGGGGTGAGTGGAACGTTTATTCGTGCAACCTGTGGGAGACCGCCACCACCGACACCGAGTCGCAGGAGGCGAAGCTCGATCGCACCGCTGAGCTGGCCGGGCTTCAGCCGGGGATGCGCATCCTGGACGTGGGCTGCGGCTGGGCCGGGCCGCTGACGTATCTCTGCAAGAAATATGGTGTGACCGGGGTCGGGCTCACCCTGTCGCCGGCCCAGAAGCAGGCCGCCGACGAACGTATCGCCCGGCACCGCGTCGACGCCGAGGTGAAGATCTGCCACTGGCAGGACTACGAGGACGACCAGCCCTTCGATGCCATCGTCACCGACGAGGTCATCGTCCATTTCTTCGACCTCGGCGGCTTCTTCAAGAAATGCCACCGGCTGCTCAAGCCAGACGGCGTAATGGTCAACAAGGAGCTCCATCACCTGCACCCGAGGCACGCGGTCCTGGAGCGGGGCGGGGAGTTCATCAGCCAGATCTACGGTGACACTGGGAACTACCGCACGCTGGCCGAGGAATTGGAGCTGGGATACGAGGCCGGCTTCGAGATGACGGTGCACCACATTCCCCGCCGCCATTACGAGACCACCATCGATCATTGGCAGAGCAACATGTACCAGCACCGCGAGCGGATCAAGGAGCTGCTGGGCGACGAGGGCTACAAGAACTGGCGCATCTACTTGAAGCTGGCGCGCCGGATCCAGAAGAACATGACCCTCGATTACGTGGTGGGCCGCAAGTTCTGACCCGCTAATCAGGGTCGTTCCGTGACCGCCGGACCTCGCGGACCCGACCGATCACGACATGCTCCGCGGCGGGCTCGGCTATGGTCGGAGTTCCGAGACGTACTTCTCGAGGTCGGGCAGGTGGGCGAAGGCGTGCCCATAGGCGCGCTTGGGAGCGCCGGTGATGCTGCCCAGCATCATGCCGAGCCAGCTGCGCCGCTCCGTCTGGTACGGCGCCTCCGAGTGCCACTTGGCGTTGTCCATCTCGCGGATGGCGCCGACCAGTGCATCGTGGCACCGCCGCAGGCGTTCACGCGCTTGCTCGGGTGAGTCGGCCTTGCTGCGCTCGTAATTCTGGGCGTTGAGCTGGTCGACGCCGTCGCCCCAGACGTCTGCGATCTCCGGCCGCTCACCCTTTCGCCAGGAACCGAGGGCTTCGATGGCGATCTCGTTCCAGCGGGCGATGTGGCCGAGCAGGTCCTTGGCCGACCAGTCGCCGCCACCGATGGTGGCGGGGCGCTCCTGCTCCTCGTCGGAGAGCTGCGCGACCAGCGCGTCGACCTTTTGCTGGCCGTCCTCCAGCATCGCCATCGCCTCGTCGCGGGTGATGCTCGCCATCGCCCCACATCGTAGCGGGGCGCGGTTGGGTTAGTCTGCGCATGAAATGGAAGGGACCCGTCTGCCGGTGCTGTTTGAAGACCGGACCATGGGTTTCCGGATCCTGCTGTTGCTGGTGGTTCCCACCGCCTACGGCGCGGTCGCCGGGTTGATGCTGGGCGCCAGCGCTGGGTTATACCTTGGCCTCCAGGCGATCGGCGCCGTGGGTGGGCTGGCCGCGGGCCTAGAGCACCACGAGCCGGGCCAGGCGGTGATCCGCGGCCTTTTCGGCGGACTCTTCTTCGGTTGCGCGATCGCGATCACCCACAAGTGGGCCGGGGGGACGGACCACGGGCTGATGCCGCAACCGGCGCTGCTGCCGGTGATCACAACCTGCTTCGGCGGGGGCCTGGCGGGCCTCGGAGCGCTCTTGCGGCGGAGGCTCCAACCAGCGGCCCCTTAGACTCTCGGCATGCTCACGCTGATGGCCGTCCACGCCCACCCCGACGATGAGGGCATCCAGACCGGCGGGGTCCTGGCGCTGGCAGCGCAACGGGGATTCAAGACAGTTCTGGTGACGTGCACCAACGGCGAAATGGGCGATTCCCCGGACGGACTGAAGCCGGAGTCGGACGACCATGACACCGCCTCGACCGCAGAGCTGCGGCTCCGCGAGCTCCGCAACGCGTGCGAAGCGCTATCGATCACCGACCTGGAGCTGCTCGGCTACCGCGACTCAGGGATGATGGGATGGCCCCAGAACGACGACCCCACGTGTTTCTGGCGCACTTCCCTGGAGGAGGCCACCAGCCGGGTCGCGGAACTGATGGAGCGCCACCGCCCCGAGGTAGTCATCACCTACGACGACAACGGCCTCTATGGCCACCCCGACCACATCCAGGCCCACCGCGCCACCATCGGCGCGGCTGAGAAAACCGGGATCCCGCAAAAGATCTACGAGATCGCTTTTCCGCTGTCGCTGATGAAGGCCTTTGCGGAGATGCAGCGCCAGGCGGGGGCAGAACAGCCAACCGTCGAGGAAAACGCCGGCACCATGGGCACCCCCGACGAGCTGATCACGACCACGGTCGACGTCACCTCGGTGTGGGAGGCCAAGAAGGCCTCGATCTTCGCGCACGAGAGCCAGATGGCGAACTTCGACTTCCTCAAGATGGACGAGGAACTGGTCAGGGGAGCCTTCGGGAAAGAGCACTTCGTGCGCCGCTTCGATCGCACCGGCGCCCCGGTCCCAGAGACGGACCTCTTCATCGGGCTCACCTAGCTTTTCGGCCCGCCTTGGCAGCGCGGCCAATTCAAGCTTTATCTGTCGGACGCCAGCGACCTTGCGACCCGTGGCGCCAGATGGCATGCGACAGGCGGGCGCATCTTCGTGTTTGTTTATGCACCGGACTCGGATGCCGCGCCCGGGCCTGAATCTGAGCTAGCCGTCCCTAGATACGTCCAGTCACCAGAGACCTGGTCAATGAGTTCCGGGACGACGACCAGCGCAGCTGCCGCGAGCGCCTGAGAACCTTGTTGTAAGCGTCCCGATCTTGCGATCGGGAACAATCGACTCCTCCATCTCCTCAAGGTGACCCTCGGCAATCGGCTCTATCAAAGTTGCGCCCGCGTAGCTCAGTTGGTAGAACGTTGGCTCTTAATCTACGGCGATCGGGACCGGCTGGTGCCGCCAGCCAACGGCCGCTTCTGCCGGACTAGCCTTGGGTTTCCTCCGGCCGGCGGCGCTTCACTAATCCGATTGCCAGGGCAGCCGCGAAGGCCGTGCCTAGACCGACCGTAAGCCAGACGACCGCATCGTTCTGACCCGTGCCCGTCTTGGGCAGTGCCGGGGGAGAGGGCGTGGGCCTAGCTGCGGCGCCTGGGCAGGTGAAGTGCTCCACGAGCGTGTTGGTGGTGCCCATGGTGCCCTGGTCGCCGACAGCCCACAGGTCCACCGGGGAAACGGCGGCTATGTAGTTCAACCCATTGTTGTTCGTGTTCGGGCTGGGCGTCGGGACGACGCTCCAGGCGCTCCCGTCCCAGTGCTCGGCCAGGGTGCGGGCAAAACCACCGGCGCTGTGGTCGGAGCCGACCCCCCAGACGTCTCCAGAGCCAAGGGCGACGGCCCCGCCCAGTTCCTGTCCCCCTGTCGGCTGAGGGTTGACCGGTGAGGATTGCGACCAGCTGCCGCCCGTGTAGTGGAGCGCGGTGATCGAGTTATCGGCGCCGTTGTTGTACGTGCCCACGGCCCAGAACTCGGTTGCCGATACCGCCGCCGGGCCCAGGAGCAGGTTCTCATTGGTGCCCGGGCTGGGGGTAGTGTCCTGAGCCCAGCTGGCACCGCCCCATCGTTCTATCAATGTGCTGCGGCCGGCACCTGAGCTGGAAAACCCGGTGGCGATGATGTTGTTCGCCGCCGCCGCGGCAATGCCCTGGAACTCGTTCTCCGTCGAGCCGGGATCGACGCTGGTGGCAACAACCGTCCAGCTGCCTCCGCTCCAGTGCTCGATCAGTGTATGGGTCGGAGCGCTCGCTCCCTCGGTGGTGCCGACCGCCCAGGCCTCGCTGGCGGAGAGGGCGACGACGTCCGACAGGCGGTTGACGTTGAGCGGGTTGGGGTTTGGTGTGGAGACGATCTGCCAGCTGCTCCCATCCCAGTGCTCGGCCAGCGTGCTGCTGACTCCGCCCGTCTGGAACTCGCCGACGGCCCAGATGTCGTTCGCTGCCCGGGCACTGACGCGCGACAGCGAGCCAGTGGTGCCCGTCCCCGTCGACGGGGTTGAGACCACCGACCAGTTGGCGCCATCCCAGTGCTCGACCAGCGGCTGGGACGTGCCGCCCGGGTTAGCCAAGCCCACGGCCCAGACGTTGTTGGCCGAGACCGCCGCCACGCCCTCCAACGAAGACAGGCTCTGACCAGGGTCCTGGGCGGCGACGACCGACCATCCACAGCCCGCTGCCACCTGGGCGGCCATCGCCGGGCCAGCCGTGAGACCGGCCAAGACGAGGAGCACCGGTGCCGCAGCCCCGGCTGCGATCGTGCGCGGTGATGACCGCAAGAAACCAAAGATCTCAGACACCTCTGTGGGAGTGCCAAGAAAATGACCGAGGCAAGGTTTCAGTGATTCTGATCTCCCATGAAGAGATAACAGCATACCTTGACAGCGACCGAGCAGCGCCGACTCTTAGTCCTGAACCATGTGGCCGCCCATGGCACCGATCCGGCCGTGGCCAAACGAGTGGTCGAGCTGGCCACCAGCACCTGTCCCCGTCGCGGCCAACAGGGCCCTACTGCAAACTTCCGAGGAAGTCTCGCGTGGCCGCATGTTTTCCACAGACACGTGTCTGACCCCCTCAGTCACCCCTGATAGAGGCGGCGTAGCTTCTGCATACTTGTTCGGATCTAACGCAAATTCATGCAACAGCCGGCGGCCGACTGTCGCGCGTGATTTGGCGCCTGTCACATTGAGATGGCGTAGGGGTGTCGCATTTACGTGGCGCCCGACAATTATCCGCAGCCGCTGGTCGACCCGCAGTTCAGGCACTTATAGCAAGCACCGGCCCGGACCATGATCGCGCCACAGTCGGAGCAGGTCATGGAGTCCGTCAGGTTGACGGTGACCTTGGCCTGGACCCCGCCGACGCCGGCCACGACCCTGAGTTCTTCGGGCGCGCTGCCGCTGCCTGAGGACTGGTCGGGCTTCGGCTTGGGCTTGGAAGTCGTCGACTCCTTGGCGGGGGCGGCACCTTGGGGCTCCGCCACCGGCGCGGGTTTGGGCTCGCGGCGGATCAGGCCGATCGCGTCCTTGTCCTCGTCGCTGTAGAACTTCGACGCCAGCCACCGGAAGATGTAGTCGACGATCGACTTGGCGATCGGGATCTCGGGGTTGCTGGTGTAGCCGCTGGGCTCGAAGCGGACGTGCGAGAACTTGCCGACCAGCGCCGGCAGGGGCACGCCGTATTGCAGCGCCAGCGAGACCATGATGGCGAAGCTGTCCATCATCCCCGACAACGTCGAGCCTTCCTTGGCCATCTTCACGAAGATCTCGCCCGGAGTCCCGTCGTCGAACATGCTGACGGTGATGTAGCCCTCGTGACCCTGGATGTCGAACTTGTGGGTTATCGACCTGCGCTCGTCGGGGAGCTTGCGCCGCAACGGGGTGGGCGTCGCCGAGACCGGCGCCGCCACCTCGGCGTCCCTGTCCTTCGCCTTGTCCAGCGAAGTGTTGAGCGGCTGCGAGCGCTTGCAATTGTCGCGGTAGACGGAGATGCACTTGAGCCCCATCTTCCAGCCGTCAACGTACGCCTGCTCGATGTCCTCAACCGACGCCAGCTCGGGCAGGTTGATGGTCTTGCTTATCGACCCCGAGATGAAGGGCTGGGTCGCCGCCACCATCTTCAGGTGGCCCATGTAGTGGATCGACCGCTCGCCCTTGTTGGCCTTGAAGGCGCAGTCGAAGACCGGCAGATGCTCGGCCTTGAGCCCGGGCGCGCCCTCGATGGTGTCGTGCTCGGCGATGAAGTCGGTGATCTTCTTGATGGCGGCGTCGCTGTAGCCGAGCTTGCGCAGGGCCCGCGGCACGGTGTTGTTGACTATCTTGAGCAGCCCGCCGCCGACGAGCTTCTTGTACTTGACCAGGGCGATGTCGGGCTCCACGCCGGTGGTGTCGCAGTCCATCATGAAAGCGATCGTGCCCGTCGGCGCGAGCACCGTTGACTGGGCGTTGCGATAGCCGTGCTTGATGCCAAGCGCGACTGCCTCGTCCCACGCGTGGCAGGCGGCTTCGGTGATCTCCGGGTCGCCGAGGCTGCGATCGATCGCGTAGGAGGCGTCCTTGTGCTTGTTCATGACGCGCAGCATCGGCTCGCGGTTGGTCTCGAAGAGCTCGAAGGGACCACCGTTGGTGGCGGCGATGCGCGCCGACTGGGCATACGCCTCGCCGGTCATCAGCGACGTCAGCGCGGCGGCGTAGGCGCGACCCTCGTCGGAGTCGTAGGCCAGGCCCTCTGACATCAGCAGAGCGCCGAGGTTGGCGTAGCCAAGTCCCAGCGGACGGAGCTTGTGGGAGTTCTCCTCGATCTTCGGGGTGGGGTAGCTGGCGTTGGGAACGATCATCTCCTGGGCCGTGATCGTGATCCTCACCGCGTGCTTGTAATCCTCGACGTTGAAGCGCCCCCCCTCGTCGATGAAGGTCAGCAGGTTGAGGCTGGCCAGGTTGCACGCCGTGTCATCGATGAAGACGAACTCAGAGCAGGGATTGGTGGCGTTGATCTTGGCGGTGTTGGCGACGCAGTTCCAATCCTGGATGGTGGTGTCGTACTGCATCCCGGGATCGCCGCAGATCCAGGCGGCGTCGGAGATCTGGCGCATCAGGTCGCGCGCCTTGTAGTCCCGGTAAGCGCTGCCGTCGGTGACCATCTTGGTGGTCCACGAACCGTCGTTCTCGACCGCCTTCATGAACTCGTCGGGGACGCGGATGGAGTTGTTGGAGTTCTGGAAGAACACCGAGCCGTAGGCCTCGCCGGTGTAGGCGCCGTCATAGCCGGCGTCGATCAGGGCCCAGGCCTTCTTCTCCTCGTTGACCTTGCAGTTGATGAACTCCTCGATGTCAGGATGGTCGACGTTGAGGATCACCATCTTGGCCGCGCGTCGGGTGGCGCCGCCGCTCTTGATGGCGCCCGCGAAGGCGTCGAAGCCCTTCATGAAGCTGACCGGGCCGCTGGCGGTGCCGCCGTGCTTGAGGCGCTCCATCGACCCACGCAGGGGGCTGAGGTTGACGCCCGCGCCGGAGCCGTACTTGAAGAGCATGCCCTCGGTCTTGGCCAGGCCGAGGATCGACTCCATGGTGTCCTCGATCGAGTTAATGAAGCACGCCGATCCCTGAGGCTTGGCCTCGACGCCCACGTTAAACCAAACAGGCGAGTTGAAGGCCATGCGCTGGGTGACCAGCAGGTAGGCGAGCTCGTGCTCAAAAGCCTCGGCATCATCGGGGCTGGCAAAGTAGCCCTGCTCCTTGCCCCAATCGGTGATTGTGTCGACGACGCGTCCGATCAGCTGCTTGACGCTGCGCTCGCGCTTAGGCTTGCCGACCTGGCCGCGGAAGTACTTGCTGACAACCACGTTGGTGGCCATCTGGGACCAGTTCTTGGGGATCTCGACGTCGGTCTGCTCGAAAACGATCTCGCCCTTCTCGTTGGTGATGGCCGCCGTGCGCAGCTCCCACTCCACTTCGTCGAACGGATGAACCCCGGGCTTGGTGAACCTGCGTTCGATCTGCAGACCCTGGGTCGAAGTGGTCGGGTTATTAGAGATGCTGCGACTCTTGGCCACGTGGAAACCTCCCATCGGATACAACTAGAACGCATTTGAGACTCTACAAAGTCCTGATTCTTACCCGCCGGCCGCGTCCGCGAGGGTCACGGAGTAGCGTTCCGACACGTTAACTCTGCCTTCTCCGAAAGTCAACATCTAGCGTACACAGGCACATGAAGCCACCATATCTAGTGGACAAGTTGTCCAAAACCCTGTTCACAACCTGTGCGGACCTCGTCGTCGATTTAGCCGCAACCAAGCGTCCCCGCCGTCCGAGATCGGAAGGGTCTGCGCCGCGGCTAAAGGGCTAGGTGAATACGAAGAGCCTCGTCGACTCGGACCATGACAGCTGCAGGGACAAGTCCAAGCTGTTTCCCGACCCGTTCAATTGCAACCGATCGGACTTGCTCGGCCTGCGCCTTGGAGTCGCGCTGGAGGCCAGTGACAGCCGCCTCAAGGAGCACCTGGAATGGGTAGACCGACTTCACATTGGAAGTGACTGGCACGACGGTGATGACGCCGCGACCCAGGTGAGCCGCGGTTGAGTTGGCTCCGTCGTTGCTCACGACCACCGCTGGCCGGCGCTTGCTTGCCTCGGCCCCAAGAACTGGGTCGAGGTCCACTAGACGAATCTCGCCCCTGCGCATCAAGAGGGGAGTCCGTCGCCCGCAGTCGACTCCCACAGTTCCGATTCACCCGAGGCGTCCCACTCGTCCCAGGCCTGTTCGTAAGCACTACCCAGCCCTGAGGCGCGAAGCATGCGGACGGCCTTATGCAGCACCGCGGATCGGGACTGGAACCCCTGCTCGCCGGCGTACTCGTCGATGAATTCGATATCTTCCTCAGGTAGGCTCACGCTCACTTTCACACTTGTATACTACCAAAGGTAGGGCGCTGGTAGGACCCCAATCTAAGACCACGCCGACGCCTGGGTCCCACTGCTGATCACGAGGGCCTCGATTTCCCAGTAGACGGGCGACAAAGCCCGGGGTCCGTAGAGTTGTAGGCGATGCCCCTACTCAGCTTTGACGGTGTGAGCGCTGAATACGGCGCCACCACCGTCTTCACCGATCTGACCTTCAACCTGCAGCCGGGACAGCGGCTCGGCATAGTCGGCCCCAACGGCGCCGGCAAGTCGACCATGCTCAGGCTGATCAGCGGCGAGACGACGCCCGCGGCGGGCAAGATCACGCGTGAACGCGGAGCCCGTATCGGGATGCTGGACCAGTTCGATGCCGAGCTCACCACCGCCAGCGTGCTGGAGCAGACGATCTCCGCGCGAAAAGACCTGCTCGATCTCCGCCACCGGCTCCACAGCCTGGAGCAGCGCCTGGGCGCCGGCGAGCACGGGCCGGCGGTCCTGGCCGAATACGGCACCGTCCAGGAGAAGTACGAGCACGGCGGCGGCTACACCCTTGAGGCGCGGGCACGCGAGGTCCTGGGCGGGCTCGGTTTCCTCGACGAGGCCCTCGACCATCCCTGCTCGGAGCTCTCCGGCGGCCAGCGACGCCGGGTCCAGGTGGCCCAGCTGCTGCTGCTCGACACCGAGGTCTTCCTCCTCGACGAGCCGACCAACCACCTCGACCTGGGATCGATCGAATGGCTTGAGGACTACCTGAAAGCGGCCCCCCAGGCGATGCTGGTCGTGAGCCACGACCGCCGGCTGCTGGACGACGTCGCCGATTCGATCCTGGAGCTGGAGGCGGGGCGCGGCTACACCTACCCGGGGAACTACTCCAAGTTCGTCAAGCTTCGCGCCCAGCGGCGCCGCGAGCAGCTGCGCCAGTACGAGACGCAGCAGGAATACATCGCCCACCAGGAGGCCTTCATCCAGCGCTACAAAGCCGGCCAGCGCGCTCGCGAGGCGCGTGGGCGCCAGACCCGGCTGGAGCGGATGGAGCGGGTGGCGGCGCCGACCACCGACAAGGAGATCCAGATCCGCTTTGGCGGCCCGCCGTCGGCGGCGCTGGCGGTGCGCAGCAAGGGCCTGGTCGCGGGCTACCCGGCCCAGGGCGGGGCGGCCGCGGTGCCGTTGGTGCAGGTGCCACCGTTTGAGGTCGAGTCCGGCGCGCGGGTGGCCATCATCGGGCCCAACGGCTCAGGCAAAACCACGCTGCTACGGACCATGTGGGGCTCCCTCGACCCCATCTCTGGCAGCGTCAGCTACGGCACCCGGGTCCAGAGCAGCTACTACGACCAGCACCTCGGCGACCTGCCCAAGGGCCGCACCCTGGTCGAGGTGCTGCAGGCGGCGCAACCGCTGTCCGAGGAGAGCGCCCGGAGCCATTTGGCGCGCCTCCTGTTCCGTGGCGATGACGTCTTCAAGAGGGTGCGCCAGCTTTCCGGCGGCGAACGCAGCCGGTTGTCGCTGGCGCGGCTGATGCTCGACCAGGGCAACCTGCTCTTTCTCGACGAGCCCACCAACCACCTCGACCTGCCCTCACAGGAGGTCCTCCAGGATGCGCTGTCGGATTTCCCCGGCACGATTGTCTTCGTCAGCCACGACCGCGAGCTGATCGATGGGTTGGCCACGCACAGTTGGTGGCTGGGGCCGCCCGAGGATCAGGCGGCGGGGGTCATCGCCACGGTGAAGATGGAGACTGGCGGATATCGCCAGCACCACAGCGGCGGCGTCACCCCGGTCCAGGTCCGCCCCGCGGCAGCCGCCCGAGCGGCCAGTCAGCCCGCCACCGATGCACCGCCGAGCCCAACGACAGCCGATCGCGCCCGGATCCGAGCCGAGGCCGCCGCCGAGCGCAAGCTGCGTGCCGCCGCCACCAAGCGGGTCGCCGACTTGGAGAAGCGGGTCGGCGCCGGCGAGGCCCGACTGCGCGAGATCGAGGCCAAACTCGCCGACCCTGACCTCTACCGGTTCCCGATGGAGGCCGACATCCTCGGCCGCGAGCACCAGCGGCTGACAGCCGAGGTCGCCGAGCTCTACAGCGCCTGGGAGTCGGAGGCGGCATTGCTTGCCAAGGCGGAACTGCCCGCCGGCGCAAGCGGCAAGGCCGGCTGATGGAGATCCTGGCGATGCCCACCGGCGTCGTCCTGGCCATCGTGGGCGGCCTGGCCGTCACCCGCGCCACCAGCCGGCTGCGCCGGTCGGGCGCCTTCGGCGGGGTGTTCTGGTCCTCCTTCCGCCACTTCGGCGGCTATCGGGTGCGGGCCCTCCGACCCCTGGGTGGGCTGGCGCTCGGCTTACTGCTGCTGGGGCTGGGCCTGCTGGCTTTCTACTACGGCCTCAGCGCCTTCTACGCCGGTCACCTGGGGCGAATCAGCCCGGGTTGACCCGCCAGGCCGAGCTGGGCGCCTGCGCCAGGGCAGGCACCCCCGCTTGCGCCCCGAAGAGCGTCGGCCCAACCGTGACAGCGAAGTCCGCACGGCCGCCACCGCCGCGGCGACTCGCTGCTTGATCTGCCAGCTTCTCGGCGGGTCGGGAATGAACGGCTTCCCGATGACCACGCTGACGCGACCGAACGGCCGCAGGCGATCGGTGCCGGACAGCGACACCGGCAGCAGAGGCTTGCCGCTGTTGATCGCAAAATAGCCGACCCCGTCCCTCAGCGGGCGCAACTGGCCGTCTTTCCCATAGGCGCCCTCGGGGAAGATGAGGACCCGCTCGCCCGCAATGAGGAGTCCGTACACGCCCTCGACAGCCGCCTCGTCGAGCATGCCCCTGTTCCGCCGGATCGGGAAGACAGCAACCTTGGGCATCAACCAGCGCTTGAAGCGGGTATTGAACACCGTCGACTCGTTGGCCATCGTGTGCAGCGGGGGCGTGCGCGGCAGCGCGTACATGATGAACACGGTGTCGGTCCAGCTGAGGTGGTTGCTGACCACCAAAAAGCCGCCTTCAGGGACGTTTGAGCGGCCCTCGACCTCGACTCGAAGGAAGACCCGCAGGACCACCCGGATCAGGATCTGGAGTACGGCGTAGATCAAACCTGGAGACCCCTCCTGGCACTGCGATGTTTAGAGAACGTTAACCCGAAGGGGTCGAATTCGGGCCCTTCGTGCGATACAGTCTGAGTTCGACATGAGTCCCGCAGTGATCCGGAGTCGGCGCCGGGGGACAGCCGGCGTCAGATCGCTCCTGAACCAGGTGAGCATGCTCGCGGTAATCGCCCTGTGTTTGTCCGCGATCATCGTCTCAAGCGCCTATCTCGGGCGCCATTTCGGCCTAGTTCGAGACGACTTCCTACGCACGATCACGATTCCCGGCATTGCCGGCGAAACCGCCAAGCCGAGTGCCGCCTCCCTCGCCGAGGCCGGCCTGCTGGAGCCCACCGACAACCCGGCTGTGGTGGTGGCGCCGATCGTGTCGCCCTCCCCCGATCTCTCACCCACGCTGCTCGCCTCGCCGATCCTCTCCCCTTCCCCCACGATCATCTCCCGGCCCGCGCTGCACAGCGGGCTCTGGGTCCCGATTCTGATGTACCACTACATCCGCCACTCCCCTGACCGCAGCGGGATCGGGCTGTCGGTGTTGCCGGCCGACTTCGAGGCCCAGATGCACTACCTCAAGGAGCACGGCTACAACACCGTGACCATGCGCGATCTCGACAGGGCGCTTCTCTCTGGGGACAGCCTGCCGCCGAAGCCGGTGGCGCTCACCTTCGACGACGGCTATGTCGACTTCTACACCGTCGCCGCGCCAGTGCTGCGGAGCCTTCGGATGACGGCCACCAACTATGTCCCCACGATGCTGGTCGGCCGCAACAACTACATGACCTGGAGCCAGGTTGAGAACCTCGATGCCCAGGGCTTCGAGATGGCCGCCCACAGCCAGTTCCACGTCGACGTCTCGAAGGTGTCAGCGAGTCGGGCCGAGATCGAGATCTTTGGGGCCAAGTCAGACCTCGAGAACCATCTCGGCCACGACGTCGTCGATTGGGCATACCCGTACGGCGGCTACAGCTACAGCGCCGTGCAGCTGGTGCACAGGGCGGGCTACTGGAGCGGCGTCACCACCCGCGCCGGCGGATGGCACGACCTCCAGCAGATGCCACTCATGCCACGGGTACGGGTCGACGGCCGCGAGTCGCTGGCGCAGTTTGCCGCCAGCCTGAACCCCAACTAGAGGCTGTAGCCGAAAGAGCTCTCGACCGCCACCCGGATGATGACCCGGTCGGTGGCGCCTTTGTACTCGCTCTCACCGTACTTGCGAGCCAGTTGCTGGATGTGATCCCAGGCGCCGTCGGTGCTCATCGAAGTCACGCGCCCGGTGACGGCGACGTTGCGAACCCAGTTGTTGCGGTCGAAGACGCAGACCGCCACCCGCGGGTCATTCCGGAGGTTCTTGGGCCATCCCCGGTGCTCGGCGGAGTTGAAGACGAGCTCGTCGCCCTCGATGTCGACCCAAGCCATGGTGACGTGCGGGCCGCCGTCGGCGCCCAGCGTCGAGACCGCAGCCAGGTTCGGCTCCTCGAACAGCTTGCGCTGCCCCGGCGGAAGGGTCGCCACCTAGGCGGCGTCTTTGCGGAGCTTGTCCAGGGCGCGCTTCTCGATCTGACGCACACCCTCGCGGGTAAGCCCGACGCGGCGACCGATCTCGTCGAGGGTCTTGCCCTCGCCGTCGGTCAGACCGAAGCGCAGCTCGAGGACCAGGCGCTCCCGCTCCTCCAGCTTGGCGAGTGACTCCAGGATGTCGGCGGGGAGCCCGCTCTCGGCCTGGGGGTCGGTGCCGTTGGGGTCAGGGATCAGGTTGGCGAGGGGGTTGCCCTCCTCGTCTATCTCGAGGTCCAGCGAAGTGCTGACGTAGGCCAGCCGCTGCAGGTCGTCGATCTTGGCCACGTCGAGTCCGGTGGCCTCGGCGATCTCCCAGGGCTCGGGGTCACGCCCCAGCTTCTGCGAGAGGGACTCCTTGGCACGGAGCGCCTTGGAGCGCATCTCATGGACATGCACCGGCAGGCGGATTGGCAGGGCCTGGTCCGCCAGGGCACGCTGGATCGCCTGGCGAATCCACCAGGTCGCGTATGTCGAGAACTTGAAGCCGCGGCGGTAATCGAACTTGTCGACAGCGCGAAGCAGGCCGAGGTTGCCCTCCTGGATCAGGTCCGGGAGAGGCAGGCCGCGACCCTGGTACCGCTTGGCGATGGAAACCACCAGGCGGGTGTTGGCCTCGATCAGGTGACGGCGCGCGCCATCATCGCCGTCTTCGGCGGCAGCTGCCAGCACCTTTTCCGACTGGGCGTTGAGCAGCGGCACCTTGCGGATCTCCTGGAGATAGGACTTGACCACGTCGGGCTCTTCAGCCGTGGCGGTCTCCTTCTCCTGCTCCTTCTCCTCCGCGGTCAGCACCGGCCGCTCGAGGATCTGCTGCAAGCTCATTTCGCCTGTCGGCCAGGCCTGTGGGTCAGTCTCATTAGTTGCCATATCGCTCGCTGAACGTCACCCGTGGAAGCATCCCAACGGGGACCGTATTCAATTCAAAGTACCGCTCACCACTCTTATTGCCCTAAAGCCCACCAATGCAAACGTGCGATGGGAAGACTTCGTAGGAGGCGGTAGCTCTCCTCGGGGCGCCAAGGGTGGCTCCGTGGCGCGTGGTGTGATTGTCTCACGTCTTGACGCAGGACGCAAGAGGATATGGCGCACCGCGTCATGCCCGCTGTTGGCCGCGTCAGGTGCCCCCTGGTCAGGATCCCGGGGTGTCCGGTTTCCGAATACGCACGAAGTATACGGCGGCTCCACCGATACCCAGCAACACCACCACGCCGAGGATGAGCACGCCGCTCGGGAATCCGCCGAGGCGCAGGCGGTGTCGTAGGTGGCGGGGGTGGTGCGCCAGTCACTGTGATTGTGCCCGCCATCGAGACCCCATGGTGGGAGCAAACGTAGCTGTACGTCCCGGGATTGCTAAAGGTGCAGACCGTCGATCAGGCGGCCGTGTTCTCCCAGTCAGTCGAAGCTGGGTTGCACAGGTTGGTCCAGCCAGCCGAGAGCCCGTGGGCGCCGGTTCGCGAAGGTGATCGCCGTGTCAGGCGGAACCGTCTGGTCTCCGTTGGTCCAACCGCTGTATCCTCTGCCAGCGCAGGTATCGCCGTACGCAGTCACCTGCATCGGCGCAGCCAGGCCGGTCCCGCTACCGGCCAGGACCCCGGCCAGCAGCGCGCACACCGCTGTGACCGCCAGTGCGAGTCGCGCCGCCCGGCGGCGAAACCGCCCGGCGCCCCAATTGCATCAGTAGCTGTAGAGCGAGCTGGCGCTGGGGCTAGGGGTGGCGCCGCCAGAACTGCCCGCCGCCGGCGCTGCGCCGCCATTGCCGATCGTGGCAATGCCCTTCATGCCCTTGGAGTCGCGGTGGTACTCGCAGTAGAAGGTGTAGGCGGCGTCGCCCCTGGTCGTGAAGATGATCGTCTCCGAGCTTCCCGGCGTCTCGATGTCCTTGTTGACGCTGAGCTCCTTGATCGAGAAGTTGTGGTGCAGCGTGCCGGCGTTCTTCACGGTCAGGTTGATGGTGGTGTTGGCGGGTAGCGTCAGGGTGGTGGAGCTGAACTGGAAGTCACGCGCCTCCAGGCTCATCGACTTACTGGCGCCTGTGCCGGTGCCGGCGGTACTCGAGGAGCCACACGCGCCAAGCGCCAGTGCCATACCCCCCGCGATCAAGATGCTGGCCAGTTTGGAGACCATCAGCCTCACCCTCCGTGTGATCCGGTCGATCTCCACTTGATACGGACCCCGGTTACGCCTTGTTGACCCTCACCTCGACCATGTCGCCGTTGATGCGGCTCTGAAGCCGCGGCAGCGACTGGAGATAGTCGTGGTTGATGGGCGAGCCATCGAGGGCGAAGCTGGCCCCGTGGCAAGGGCAGTCGAGGCTGCCGCGGTCGGCGTTGAAACGGACGATGCAGCCCATGTGGGTGCACACCGCGGACAGTGCCTGCATGCTGCCCCCGCGGTTGACCACGAAGCCCTCCACGGCGCCGGCCGAAAAGCGCACCGCGTGGTCCTGGGCCACCGCGGCGGTCGCCACCACCGCGACCCACCGGCCATCGCTGAATTGCATGTCGTGGTTGGCAGCAGGTGGCGAGGTCCCGTCGCTGCGCGGAAGCGCCCGATCGATGCCGATGCCGGCGACCACCGCGGCGGCGGCGGCGCCGGTCAGCTGGAACAACCGGCGGCGGCTCCAGCGCGGCACGCCCCCACCCGCGGCCATCTCCCTCGCAAGGGTGCGCTCGAGCTGCTGGACGAACTCCGGCCGAGGCAGGTCCGCGCCCGGCCGGGCCGACTTGAGAGCGGCCGCCGCGATCATCGCGCCCTCATCACCGCTGTCGGCGGGGTAGCGCGGTGGTCGCCGCTCACGCACCAGCGCGTCGACGAAGCGAGCAAAGCGATCGGATGGGCTCACGGCATCTCCTGGCCGGCTGCTCGGCGTAAGGCCCGGTGCTGGAGCACCTTGGCGTTGGAAAGGCTCACGCCCATCGCCTCCGCGGTCTCGCGAAGCGAATAACCGCGCAGGAAGCGCAGCTCCAGGACCTGGCGATAGTTTCCCGGCAGACCGGCGAGCACGGCGTTGGCTCGGCGGATCCCCTCCTCTTCTGAGGCCGGGTCCCGTGGGTCCTCCCACGACGCGGCAAGGCCATCGTCGAGCGCTGCCATCTGGACGTCATAGTGGCGGCGCCAGTGATCGGCGAGGACGGTGCGAGAGGTGGCCATCAGGTAGCTGCGAATCTCCTCGATCGCGGCCGGGATCCGCAGCCGCGGCAGGGCGCGGATGAAGACCTGGGTGGTGAGGTCCTCGGCATCGTGACGGTTGCCCACGCGCGCATAGATGAAGCGATAGACCACGACCGCCGTCTCGCGGTAGACGGCTTCCCACGCCAGCGATTGGGATTCAGGCGCGCTGGACGAGACGACATGCAGTTCGGGTCCGGGTCGTTCCATGGGCTATGACCTTGATACCCCCTGGCGTTACAGATATCTAGAGCCCTGACGCACACCGCTTCCTTCTGGAATACTGCGCTGATGCTCCTGGAAGGCAAGAACGTGCTCATCACCGGTGTCCTGAGCCGGCAGTCGATCGCATTCCGGTGCGCCGAGATCGCCCAGCGCGAGGGCGCCAACGTGATCCTGACCAGCTTCGGTCGGGTCATGAGCATCACTCAGAAGACCGCCAGAAAGCTGTCGCCAGTCCCCGACGTCCTCGAGCTCGACGTCAACAACCCCAAGCACCTGGCGGCCCTGACCGAAGAGCTTCGCTCGCGCTGGGGCCGGGTGGACGGCGCCCTGCACGCGATCGCCTTCGCCCCCGAGGACGCTCTTGGCGGCAACTTCATGAAAACGCCCTGGTCGAGCGTGGAGTTCACGCTGCGGACCTCAACCTTCTCGCTCAAGGAGCTGGCCGCCGCAGTGGCGCCGCTAATGACCGACGGTGGCAGCATCGTCACGCTCGACTTCGACAATCGCTTTGCCTGGCCGGTCTACGACTGGATGGGGGTGGCCAAAGCCGGCCTGGAGTCGGTGGTGCGCTACCTCGCTCGCGACCTCGGGGGCCAGAAGATCCGGGTCAACGCGGTAGCTGCCGGGCCGCTGGCGACGATGGCGGCAAAAAACATCCCGGGATTCGGCCAGTTCGAGGCCAACTGGCAGCGGCAGGCCCCGCTCGGTTGGGACGGCAAGGACAGCGACCCGGTCGCCCGCATGGTCACCGTCCTCCTCAGCGACTGGGCGCCCGCCACCACTGGCGAGATGATCCACGTCGACGGCGGCTACCACGCCATGGGGTCGCAGTTGCTGCCCGACAAGGGGTGAGCCCTGGACCACACCCTGCCCGAGGGCGGCGCGCTCAGGCCATCGTGTCAGCCGGCGAATCGGTAGATCGTGCCCGTATCGGAGTAGAAGAGGACGTGGCCAGGGCTCTCCTTGATGTCGAGGCGACACTGGGGCAGTACTGCCGTCACGGACTGGGGGCCCTGGTAGATGCGGCCGCCGGAATTGAAGGTGCAGAAGACGAAGTGACCGGCGTAGCCCGGCGGTCCGGATGCCGAGACGTAGGTGGCACCAGTCGGCACCACGGTACTGGCCTCGCTGCTCCACAGCGGCCCGGACCCGGCGCAGCTTGGCGCGCTCAGTGGATGCGAGTAGCCGTAACAGGTCGGCCAGGAGTAGTTGCCGCCGGCGGTGACGTCGTAAACGGTGTCGTAGCCGGTCAACGGGCTGCCGGCGTCACCAGATGGGCCGTTGTTGGTGACGAATATCTGGCCGGTTGGTGAGATGGCAATTCCGAAGGGGTTCCGCAGTCCCTTCACGAACACCGGCCCGCACAGGTTGCCGCCAGGCACGCTGCCGTCGGGACGGTAGCGGAGAATCTTGCCGCGTAGGTCGCAGTTGTCTTGGGCCGCCGCGGCCAAGTGGTTATCGCCCAACGTCACGTAGAGCATCCCGTCGGTTCCAAAGGCCAGGCGGCCGCCCTTGTGGCAGCAGTCGGAGCCGGTGGGGAGATTGGCGACGATCGTGGTCCGGGCGATTCCCTTGCCGGCACAGTCCGTCCATCGCACCACCGTCTGGTGGGCGTAGTCGGGCTGCGAGTACATCGCGTACACGTAGCGATCCTGGGCGAAGGTTGGGCTGATTGCGAGCCCAAGCAGGCCGCGTTCGCTGTAGCCGCCGCCCGGCTGGGTGGTGACGGTGGAGACAGTGGCAAAGTTCTGGGCGGCGCCGTTCTGCCAGACCTTGATGGTGCCGCCGCGCTCTGCCCAGAAGAGCCGCCCGTCAGGGGCGAAGGCCAGCGCCACCGGGAAGGCCGCAGAGATGTTCCCGGCCGGAGATCCCCCTGGCGCGACGCAGGGCGGCGCCGGCGGCGGTGGTGGCGGAGGCGCAGCCACGATCGGGCTTGGGGACGGTGACGGCGTTGGAGAGGGAGAAGGCGGTGGCGACGGGGAAGGGGACGGAGTTGGTGAGGCGCAGCCGACCTCTGGGCAGATCCGGGCGCCCGGGTAGTAGCTCTGTGCGAGGTAGACGCTCAGCGAACTCGAGGCGAGGACAATGGCCAGGATCAGGAGCGCTGCCAGGGCCCCCGCCCGAATCGCGACCGTCGGCGTCTGCGCGGCGACGGTGACCCAGGTCCACTTCGACCGTATCCAGTGCAGAAACCTGTCCACCACCGCCTTCAGGCTATCGGTTCACCCCGCGAATCGGTAGATCGTGCTCGTATCGGAGTAGTAAAGGACGTGGTCGGGGCTCTCCTTGACGTCGAGCTTGCACTGGGGTAGCGCTACCGTCACGGACTGGGGGCCCTGGTAGATGCGGCCGCCGGAATTGAAGGTACAGAAGACAAAGTGGCCAGCGTAGCCCGCCGGTCCGGATGCCGAGACGTAGGTGGCGCCGGTGGGCACCACAGTGCTTGCCTCGCTGCTCCAAAGCGGCCCCGAACCGGCGCAGCTCGAGGCGCTCAGAGGGTGCGAGTACCCGTAGCAGGTCGGCCAGGAGTAGTTGCCGCCGGCGGTGACGTCGTCAACGGTGTCGTAGCCAGTTCCGGGACTGCCGGCGTCGCCCGAAGGCCCGTTGTTGGTGACGAATAGCTGACCCGAGCTCGAAAAGGCGATCCCGAAGGGATTCCGCAAGCCCTTGGCGTAGACCGGGCCGCAGAGATTACCGCCCGGCACGGTGCCGTCGGGACGGTAGCGGAGGATCTTGCCCCGGACGTCGCAGCTGTCCTGGGCCGCCGCCGCGGAGTGGTTGTCGCCCAGGGTCACGTACAGCATCCCGTCGCTCCCAAAGGCAAGGCGCCCACCTTTGTGGCAGCAGTCGGAGCCGGTGGGGAGGTTGGCGACGATCGTGGTCCGGGCGGCTCCTTTGCCGATGCAGTCAGTCCATCGCACCACTGTTTGGTGCGCGTAGTCGGGCTCCGAGTACATCGCATACACGAAGCGGTCCTGGGCGAAGGTTGGGCTGATCGCGAGCCCCAGCAGACCGCGTTCGCTATAGCCTCCGCCGGGTTCGGTGGTGACGGTTGAGACGGCGGCGAAGTCCTGGGCGGCGCCGCCCTGCCAGACCTTGATGGTGCCGCCGCGCTCCGCCCAGAACAACCTACCGTCGGGAGCGAAAGCCAGCGCCACCGGGAAGGCTGCCGAGATGTTCCCGGCCGGAGACCCGCCGGGCGCGGCGCAGGCCAAGGCCGCCGACTGCGAAGGCGAGGGCTTTGGGGATGGGCTATGGGCGACTGATGGCGATGGCGATGGCTTGACCGCGGTGCCGCCAAACGTGCAGCCCGCCAGCGCCACCAGCAATGCGACGGAGCCAACCGCCGCCACGGCTTGGAGGGACAACCGGCTCGGGAGGTCAGGGCACATCAACCCGAGGTTACCGACTGTGGCCGGCCGTCGGCGATTGGTTAGAACATGTAAACGCCTGTGTCTGCTTCCGCGAGTCGCTGGTTCGGCCATTTTCCGGTCTCCGTGCAACAGCGGTATGGACGGAGCTGGCACATCTGCGTAGGCCCATTCCGGGATCAGATTCACAGTTTCTGAGCCGAATCTTGACAACGCCACCCGTATACAGCGCGTCGTACTGGCTGCTGCTGGCGCGCGTGATGACAGCTCGCACCTGCGGCTACGACCGCAGCCTTTAAGTCGGGAAGATCGACTCCTCACCGGCCTCGCCACCGGCGAGGAGCTGCAGGCTCGCGCCCGCGCGGCCGTGGCTCAGCGCAGAGGGCCAACCACGGTCGCGACGCTGGAGATCGTGGGTCTGCGTGCAATCAACAAGACCTTCGGCCGCGCGACCGGGGACGCCGCCATCCAGATCACGGCGCAGGTCATCAAGTCGCAGGTCCGGTCCAGCGACCTCGCCGGCAGATCCGGCGACCGAGGGTCGGCTAGCCGCGGACCCCGGCCCGAGCGGGCACTGAAGGAGCCCGCATTTCGGCGGCCAGACGTAGCGCGGTCAGGATCTCCTCCAGCCTGGCGTGGTCGCCGGCGAACTCGCTCCGCTGGAAGAAGACTGGCTCTCCGCCCTCGGCCAAGACCACCACCCCACCCTGCTGGAAAGCATCGCCCTGGGTCCGGCCCTGGATGAACCCGTGCGCGGCGGCCTGGACGGCGCGGATGTACGTCCGGGGGTCGTAAGTGCTCCGTCCGCCTCGTCTGAAGCTCAGAGTCTTGTAGGTCTTCTTCTCGGTATCGACAAGGGACCGCAGGCCTTTGCCGTGGGTCTTGTCGAAGCCGCGACCCTGCTCAAGCGAGCCGGTGCTGACAATGGCCAGGTTGCCGAGCTGCTCGGCCTCGGCCGCGACCTTCCTCAACTGCGCCGCCTGCTCGCGGCAGAAGAGGCAGCCATAGTGGCGCAGCCAGACGATGGCGACAGGGCGCTCGGTCCACAGCGAGCCGAGTTCGACCCATCCTCCGTCCAGCTCCTGGACCTGGATCGCGCCGAGCTTCTCGACCACCGACGGCGGTGGCAACTGCAGACCTGCGAGCTTCGTTTCGACCGCCATGGCGCACAAGCCTACAGGCTCGTGGCGCCGCGGGTCAGGTCCCGATTCGGGCCAGTGCCTCCTCATGCAGGAGGCCGTTGCTGGAGAGGACGCTGCCCCCGGCGGCGGTGCTCACGCCCTTCAGGTCGGTGAAGCGGCCACCGGCCTCCTCGACGATGACCTTCAGCGCGGCCAGGTCCCAGAGGCTGACCTCTGGCTCCACGGCGACATCGACACTGCCCTGGGCCACCAGCATGTGCTGCCAGAAATCGCCGAATCCCCGCGTGCTCCCCACGGCTGCGGCCAGGTCGAGGAATCGTGCCATCTGCCCTTTCGCCGCCCAATTCTCGATGCTGGAATGTGAAAGCTTGGCCTGGGCCAGGTCGGCGATCTTCGAGACCGCGATCCTCTCGCCGTCGGCGAATGCACCCTCGCCGCGGGCGGCGTACCAGCGCCGCCCTAGGGCGGGAGCCGAAGCCACCCCCACCGTCAGCTCCCCGTCGATCTCCAGCGCCAGCAGCGTCGCGTACACCGGTATGCCACGGACATAGTTCTTGGTGCCGTCGATGGGATCCACGATCCAGCGGGCGCGGGCGCCGGAGCTGCCCTGAGCGCCAAATTCCTCGCCGACGAGGGCGTGGTCCGGTCGGGCAAAGGCGAGGCGCTCAGCGACCGCCTCCTCCACCGTCAGGTCAGCCTGGGTCACCGGCGACAGGTCAGGTTTTGTCTCTACGACCAGGTCGACTGAGCGGAAGTGGCGGAGGGTGATTACGTCGGCCGCGTCGGCGAGCTCCATGGCCAACTCCAGGTCTGGGTTCATGGGGAGGATTGTCGCTCAGGCTCGACATGAGCCCGCCCCGCGGGCCCCGCCTATAGTCAGGCCATGGCAGAAGCGAATCCGATTGCGAAGCCAACGGCGGTCGACGGAGCCGACCAATTCGCGACCTTCGAGGGCGACTGGGATGTCTTTCGAACCGGCGGGCTCCTTCCCCCGATGTGGGGCGTCTGGAAGGAGGTGCGCTCCGGCCAAGGTCAAACCCACTTCGGGCGCCTCTTCAGCCTCGGCTTCAGGCTCGAGCAGCGCGATGACCATGTCGCGCTGATCTACTCGCCACCCAAGGAGTACGTTGTCGATCGGCTTCGGCTGGAGAACCCGGACTTCATCGACGGCGTCGGCACCATGTATGGCCGCAACTACTGCCGCTTCGTGATGAAGCGCATCCACAGTCGATCGAGTAGCGGGTGAAGCGCGCCCTCGCCCTGGCCGGGGCGATGATCACGCTGATCGTCGGCGCCCTGGGGATCGCTGCCGCCACCCCGTCGCCGTCGGCGTCGCCCGGGCTGATCAACTGGGCCAAGTGGCAGCACCTCCAGGGAGTCTTCGACCTCGGCCTGCAGGCGGATGGGACGGGACTGATCGCCGAAGGCACCGAGCTGCTCTTCACAATCAGCCCGGCTGGCATTATCGCCGCCATCAACACTGGCAGCAGCTACCAGGGGGTCCCCGGCTTCGAAGCGTATTTCGCGGTCTCCGCGGGCGAGCCGACCGCGGGGACATGCCGCTTCCAGCACGGGGCCATCTACGTCATCAATCCGAGGGCGTCAAAACAGGTACTGGAAGTTGATCCCAACACCGGGCACCCGCAGCTATTCGCCACCGTGCCCGGCGTCGATTCGCTCAACGGCATCGGTTTCGACGGCGGTGGCAGCTTCGGCGACCACCCGCTCCTGGTGACCGGCCCCGCCGGCGGCAAGGCGGTGGTCGCTGCGATCGACTGTCATGGCGACGTCAAATCGGTCACCAACACGGCACCACGAATGGAAGGCGGCATCAGCGTCGCGCCTGACACCTTCGGCGCCCACGCCGGCGAGCTGATCGCCACCGATGAGATCAGTGGCGACATCATCGGGATCAAACCAAGCGGCGCGACCTCCACCCTGGTGAACCTGGCTCACCCCACCGGCGGGGACCTCGGCGTGGAGAGCAGTGGCTTCGTGCCGCGCGATTTCCTCAAGAACGGCGGCTTTGCCTACCTGGCCGACCGGGGCACCGCCAACAATCCCCATCCGGGTACCGACAGCATCCTTCGCCTCACCTCGGCCCAGCTTGCGGCTGCGGGAGTCCTGGACGGCGACCTCGTGGTGGCCACCGAGGGAGGCGGTGCAACGGTGGACGTCACCTGCGCCGCGACCTGCTCGCTTCGCCCGATCGCCGCGGGGCCGCCCACGGGGCACATCGAGGGCCACGTCGTCTTTTTGACCAACCAGCCGGGCCAGGCGCCACCGGCCCAGAGGCCCCCGTCGCCGCACCCCAAGCCATCGCCGACGCCGGCGCCGACCACCCCGAGGACCAACCCGGCCGCCCTGGGGCTGGCCGGGGCGGGGATCCTGGTCTTCGTGGTCGCCGTGCTCCTGGCGGTCCGGCGGGGCCGAGCGACCTAACCCAAGGCGCCCGGACGCGCCGGGCTGAGCCAAACGGGAACCCCGTCGGAGCTGAGCATCGACCCGGCCAGCAGCCGCGCGCAGTTGAAGGCGAAACCCATGCCGTGGCCCGAGTAGCCCGCGCTGATGTAGACGCCGGGCGCACCCGGTAGTGGGCCGACGAGGGGAAGGCTGTCAGGAGTGAAGCCCATGATGCCGGCCCAACGATGACTTACAGCCGCGGCGACGTCGAGGTCCGCCAGCTGGGCGTCGAGGTGCGCCTGCACCGCCTCGGTCGGGGTGTCGTCGTAGCCGACCTCGTGGGCCAGCGCCCGGTGCCGGAAGCCGCCCACCAGCACGCGCCGGTCAGCCAACTGGCGCCAGTAGACGAAGCCGGAGTCGGTGTACACCGGGCGGCCCGCGACCGGGTCCGCGCCGGCCTCAGTCGCCAGCATCTGCCCCCGGACCGCGTCGATGGGGATCTCGGGGTAGAGCTGGCGCATATAGCCATTGGTGGCCAGCACCACGGCTCCGGAAGCGAGCTCACCGGCCGTGGTGTCAACGCGGGCCCCGGACGCACCCGCCTCGATGCCGGTCACCTCGACGCCGTCGGCGATAGTGGCGGTTGCCATCGATGCGATCGCCGCCACCGCCTCGACCGGCTGGAGCTCGCCGTCGACGGCATTGAGGAGCCCTCCCAGCCTGCCGCCGTTGGGCCTCCAGGCCCCAGGCAGACGGTCCTCGGCGAGCAGCGCGGCCGACTGCTGCAGCGCGGCCGCCTCCTCCGTTGAAGCCGCCAGGGTCCAGCTGCCGGCGCGCTTGTGGCCAGCCCTCCCCGTCAGCGCCTCGCCGAGCCGGTCGTGGTTCTCAAGGGTGAAGGACCAGATCTCCCCAGCCAGCGAGCGACCGAATTTCTCGACCGCTTCGGCGTAGTTCGAAGCCACCCCCGCCAGGACGAAGCCGGCGTTGCGCCCGCTGGCCCCGGCGGCCAGGCGGGAGCGCTCCAAAAGCAGGACGTCGGCGCCGCCACGCCCCAGCCAGTAGGCGAGGCTGACACCGGTGATCCCGCCGCCGACGACAACGATGTCGGCACGCGGGGGCAGCGAGACCTCCGGCTGTCGCGGCGTCTCTCCCCAGACCGGCGCGTGAATCACTCCGGCGACACTCGCATCGGTCGTCTAGCGGCTGCGATTAAAAGTGGATGCCTCGCATCAGTTGGGCCAGCGCCAACCCTTCGATGCCGACCTCCTGCTTGGCGCCATCCTCTTCGCCGTCCTTCTTCTTACCACCGGTCTCGGGGAAGAGGTGGTAGGCGCCGGTCATGATCAGGTGCAAGAACCCGGGCGCGGTGACATCGACGATCTCCCCCAGCTTGCCCAGGCGCGTGCTCACGTCCTGCGGGCGCTTGAGGATGGCCTCGACCACCATCTGGGCGGCCTCGTCGGCCTCGATGATGGGGAACGCGGAGTAGAAGCTGGTGGGCGCGATCATGGGCGTGCGCACCAGGGGCATGTGGATGTTGGTGACCACGATGCCGTGGTGCGCGACCTCGGGCGCGAGGCAGCGGCTGAAGCCCTCCAGGGCGCCCTTGGAGGCGACATACGCGGCGAACCGCGGCGGGAAGGCCTGGGCGCCGATCGAGGAGACGTTGATGATCTGGCCCCGGCCTCGCTCCATCATCCCGGGGAGCACGCCCATGATCAGCTTGATGGCGCCGAAGTAGTTCAGCTGCATGGTGCGCTGGAAGTCGTGGAAGCGATCGAAGGATTCCGCCACCGCGCGGCGGATGGAGCGGCCCGCGTTGTTGATCAGGATGTCGACGCGGCCATGGTCCGCCAGCACCTTCTCGAGCATGCCGCCGATGGCGTCGAGGTCGGAAAGATCGGTGGGATAGACCCAGGCCTTGCCGCCTTCGTCCTCGATCTCCTTCTGGATCTCCTTGAGCTTCTCCTCGGTCCGCGAGACCAGCATCAGGTGAGCGCCGCTGCGCGCCAGCGCGCCGGCGGCGGCCCGGCCGATGCCCGATGAGGCGCCGGTGATGATGACCACCTTTCCGTCCAGGACCTTGCGGAGGTTGGCCTGCGTCGGCAGCTGCGGGTCGAGGTGGCGCTCCCAGAAGTCCCAGATCCGCCAGGCGTAGGTCCGTAGCGGCGGCACGGCGATGCCACTGCCCGCGAGCGCGCGCTGCGACTCGGTGGCGGTGAAGGTGGCTCGGTTGCCCATGTAGTCGAGCGCCGGGCCAGGGATGTTGACGCCCTCGAGAACCTGGTCGCGGATGCGCTGGATCGCGGGCAGGCTGCCCATCGCCTTGGTCACGTCGCTCGGGATCATCGACGTGACGCGACGGTCGAAGCGCAGCGCGAACTCGGGCGCGTGGGCGGCGCGGGCGAACTCGTTGAGGGAATCGCCGAGGCTCAGCGGGTGGGGGTCGACGATGTGGAAGCAGCGACCGTCGAGCCCGTCCTTGTGCCCGATGTGGTCGATGGCGCGGGCGACGAAGTCCACCGGCACCAGGTTGAGGGCCCAACCCTCGGGCCCTACCAGCGGCACCCAGCTGGGCAGCGGCTCACGCAGGCGCTGGAGGATCTTGAAGGAGTAGTAGGGGCCGTCGATGCGGTCGGCCTCGCCGGTCTCGGAGTGCCCGATTACGATGCCCGGCCGGTACACCCGCCACGGCACCTTCGACTCGGTGCGGACGATCTTCTCGGACTCGAACTTGGTGGCGTAGTAAGGATGCTCGAGTTCCTGGCCCTCGTCGAACATCTCCTCGGTGAAATCGTCCTTCCACTTGCCGCCGGCCACCGCGATCGAGCTGACGTGATGTAGACGCGCGGCGCCGACGGCGTTGGCCAGCTCGACGACGTTGCGAGTGCCATCGACGTTGGCCAGGCGGTTGCTCTCCTCAGAGGCTTCGAGATCGTAGACCGCGGCCAGGTGATACACCTCGACGCCCTTGAGCGCCCCCCGGGCGTCAGCGGCAACGTCGCATTCCGGCTTGGTGATGTCGCCCTCGACGGGCTTGATGCGCCCCTGCGCCAAGGGCGTGTCGGCGATCATCTCGTCGATCCGGGTCATCGACTGCGGGCGCACCAGGACGTAGATGTCGCCTTCGCGCTTGAGGAGCTCGTGGACAAGGTTGCGGCCGATGAAGCCGGTGGCGCCAGTTACCAGGTAGGACATTTCGGTTCGAACCTCGTCTTCAGGGGGTTAGCAGGACTTTGCCGGTGGTGCCGCCGCCGGCGACAGCCTTGAGGGCCGCTTGCGCCTCACTCAGGGGGTAGGTGGCGGAGATGTGAGGCTTGATCTTGCCCTCTTCGTAGAGGCGGTAGAGCTCGACGGTGGCCTCCTCGATCAGCGCCGGGTTGCGGAACATGTAGGCTCCCCAGTGCAGTCCGACGACGCTGTAATTCTTGACGAGGACGTGGTTGGCCTTGGCCTCGGGGATGCGCCCGGAGGTGAAGCCGATGATGACGATCCGGCCCTCGAAGGCGATGCACTTGGTCGAGCGGTCGTAGACATCGCCGCCGACGGGGTCGAAGACGACGTCAGCGCCGGCCCGGTCGGTGATGCGGTTGACCTCCTCGGCGAAGTCCTGGGTCTTGTAGTTGATGGCATGGTCGGCGCCGAGCTGCTTGCAGAGCTCGACCTTCTCGTCGGAGCCGGCGGTGGCGATCACGGTGGCCCCGGCGGCCTTGCCCAGCTGGATCGTGGCGGTGCCGGTGCCACCCGCGCCACCGTGCACCAGCAGGACCTCGCCGGGTTGGAGCTTGGCGCGCCGATGGAGAGCGAAGTAGCCGGTCTGGTAGACGATGTAGAAAGCGGCGGCATCCTCGAAACTCATCGAGTCGGGGATCTTCCAGGCCAGCATCGCATGGGTGTCGGCATACTCGGCATAGCCGCCGTGGAGGATCTTGTTGACGGCGAAACCGGCGGAGACGCGGTCGCCAGGGGCGAAGCCGGAGTCGGCCGGCGCCGAGACCACCGTGCCGGAGACCTCCCCCCCAGGTGTGAAGGGGAAGTCGGGCTTGGTCTGGTAGGTGCCGGCGATCATCAGCGAGTCGAAGAAGTTGATCGCCGCCGCCTCGATCTTGAGACGCAGCATGTCGGGCGGGGGATCGCCCTCCGGGATGTCCTCGAACCTCATCGAGTCGGGATCACCCCACTCGCGCACCACCCAAGCCTTCATCGCTCGCCGATTCTAGCCAGTTCGGGGGCTTCTGGTTTTACGTAGGGACTTCAGTCGATGGTGATCGCGGGCGGCGGACCGTCCAGCTTCTTGGGGCTGGGCAGCAGGAACAACAGCAGGAAAGTGAGCGCAAACACGGCGATGTTGTAGAGGAGGGCCACCTGGATCGAGTCATTGAAGTTGGTCGCCACCCCCTGCGTCGCGCTGGGGAGCACAGTGCCGCGCACGACTTCACCGACGTGTTGATATTCAGCGGCGATCGCCGCCGACCGCTGCGCCGGTGTCATCTGCCCGACGCCGGCCGGCGGAGGCAGGACGGGCCGGTACTGCCGCGCCTGCTTGCAGCTGTCGGGCTCGACGGTGGGGTCCTTGGCGGCGGACCGGTCATGGAAGCAGACCTTGTAGCTGGCGACGAGGTGGTCGACCACCTCGAACGGTAGGTTCGCGCCGCTCAGCTGCTGGCGAATCTGGGGGATCTGGTTGGCGCTTACGGTGTCGGCATGGGTTGCGAGCTGGCCAAAGAAGATCACGCCGATCGCGGCCACGCCGAGGGCTCCCCCGATCTGCTGCATGGTGGCCAGGACTCCCGAGGCGGAGCCGACGTTCTTGCCGCCGATGCCGGCAAGAACGAAGTTCAGCGACGGCGCGATCAGCAGTCCGAGTCCGACCCCGCCGATGAACATCGCGGGGATCAGCTGCCAGCTGTGGAGGTCGGTCCCAATCACGTGGAGCGAGTAGATCGTGACCGCCACCCCGATCACGGCCAGTGCCGCTCCAATGAGGAGGATGCGTTTGCCAAACCGCGGGATCAGACGGATCGAGAGGCCTGAGGCGGTGCCGCTGCCGATCGCGAAGGGGATGATCGTGAGGCCGGAGTGCAACGCCGTGAAGCCCAGCCCGATCTGCAGCCAGAGGTTGAGGACCAGGAAGAAGGACGGCAGGCCGGAGAAGAAGACGAAGAAGAAAAGCAACCCCACCACAAAGGCTCGATTGCGGAAGAGCGAGGACACCACCAGGGGGTCGAGGCCGCCCGCCTCGCGCCGCCGTTCGAACACGACGAAGAACGCCATCACCACCGCTGACGCGGCGAGCATCACGAAGGACCACCAGGGCCAGCCGGCGTCGCGACCCTCAACCAGCGGGTAGGTCAGCAGGAACAGCGCGACCGTGACGATGGCGACGCCGGTGAGGTCCAGCCTGGGCGCGTCCGCGGACTTCGACTCCGGCAGTCGCAGCGACGCCGCAACCACGGCGAAGATGCCGATGGGTACGTTGATCAGGAAGATCGGGCGCCAGTCAAGCCCGAAGAAGTTGCCCTGGATGAGGAGCCCGCCGGCAAGGGGACCAGCGATGGTGGCGACACCGATGACGGCACCCAGGATGCCCAGCGCCTTCGGCAACTCGCGGGGTGGGAACATGACGCGGATGATCGAGAAGATCTGCGGGTACATGAGCGAGGCCATCAGGCCCTGGAACACGCGGGCCGCCACGATCTGGGTACCCGACTGCGAGAGCCCGCACAGCAACGATGCGAAGGTGAACCCGGCCACCCCGATCATGAACATGCGCTTGCGGCCGATGATGTCGCCCAACCGCCCGCTGGTGATCAGCACCACGCCATAGGCCAGCTGGTAGCCGGCGATGACGAACTGGATCTGGGCGAAGCTGGCGTGTAGGTCCCGCTGGATCGAGGGGATCGCGACGTTCACGATCGAGATGTCGAGCAGGATCATGAAAGTCGCCGTCAGGATGATGGCGAGGGCTACATACGGATTCGCGTGCGGCTGCTCGTCCGGCATTTGTCCCTCCCTGCGTCTGCGCGAATCGAAATGCTACAGGGAGTGGGCTTTATTCCGGCGACTGGTAGCCCCAACCAGAATCGAACTGGTCTTTCGGCCTTGAAAGAGCCGCGTCCTAACCGATAGACGATGGGGCCATAGCACGAAAACCTACCATCGCCGCATTTCGTTCGCCATTCAAGCGCGGGATCTTGCAGCCGGCAGCCTCCTGGCCGACCGACGCCGCCAGAACGACCTTGCGCCAGCCGATTTCCTTCGCGTGGCGCCTCCAATGGCAGTTGGCACACCGGACCTCGCACTTCTCAATCTCAGCAATGATTCGGTCCCAATTGCTGCCGGAATTCAGCATCTCTGCCAACTCGCGCGTCTTGCCTCTGACGTGGTCGAACTGGAGGACGACGGGATCGGACTCTCCGCAGTCGACACAGGGATGATCGCTGAAGTAGGCAATGAGCTTGAGCACATTTTCGGTTCTTCGCGCGTCCATCCAAATCCGCCCCTTAGCGATGTAGACAGCCTTGTTTCGTTGGTAGTGGCCGCGCTGGTACTCCCGATTGCAAGGGCGGCACTTGGAGTGCAGCCCGTTCCGATGCTTAGAAAACTCCGACGTCGGGCGGTCTTGACCGCAGGCATTGCAGTGCTCCAGCGCCATGACCAATTATGGCGCACGTGCGTTCGTTTGATCAAGTCCAGACACCGGCTCGAGCCCGGTTGGAGCTATCAGCTCGGCTGACGCTCGCGGGAGGCGCTCTCACCCAGGTGTTGGCGCAGTTAAAAGTTAAGGGCCTGCCGTTACGGGCCACTTCCCCGAGCTGTTGACACCCGGAGCGTGCGTCCCGCCGCCACCCCCCGAAGGGGGCCCCGTCGACCCCGTTGCCTTGCGGCTTCGGTGCCTCCAAGCGCCGGGTTCGTTGCCTCCCCCGGCCAGCTTTCTGACAGACCGTGAGCCGTAGTGTGCAGCCACTATTTCAGTTCGTCAATCCGGAACATTTGGCTTTGAACAGCCGTTCCGGGTTTCTCAACAGTCGCCTGTGGAGACCCTGTGGAGAGCGTATTGCCGGGCCGGTTCAGGCCCTTGCGGCCTGTGGCGAATCGGGCGCGTCGACCATCCCCCAGGTATCCATCAGAAGTGCCTGAAAAACGTCGTAACTGATGTAGCCGAAGCCCTAATCGCCCCACGCGGGGCCCCAGGAGTTGGCGAAGATCAGCTGCTGCTTGCGGCGTTCGAAGCCAACGATGCAGAGCGCGTGGCCGCCCACGAAGGGGTCGCCTTCCGTGGGCATCGGGATGCGGCCGCGCGTGGCCTCCATGAAGCTCTCGTGGACCATCAGGCCGGCGACGAAGCAGTTGTTGCGGAGGTAGCGCTCGGCCTCTCCCAGGCTGGCGATGCGAGCGAAGCTGCGCGAGCGATAGGGGCGCGCCGCCTGGCGCTGCGCTTTCGTCGGTTCCTGGTCGATGCCATCCTCGCGGTAAGGCATGGCCCTGAGGCTGCAGACGCCCTCCTGGTTGACGATCGTTCATCGCCTGGCTGATGGTCATGCCACCGTCAGTGCCGGCATCGGTTCGCTGCGAGTAGATGAACAGGGGGCTGAAGCGATGGTCGTCCGTATTCATGCCCCAGTGGTTTTCGCGCTGCTCCTGGAACGTCTTGTCGTAGTAGCCGACCGCGCAGGCGACGCAGGTCCCGACCTTGCCCCGGTCGAAAATGGCGGGCATCTCGGCGCGATGGTCGACGCGGTCCAGCCGGGGTGCGGCGGCCAGGAGGTGGCGCATCTGGAAGTCTTGGGGGTCGTAGGGGTCCTTCTTGCAGCCGGTGGCGAAACGCGGACCGTCGGCCATCGCCCCGCCCGCCCGCGGTCAGGCCTTAGCGGATCGGCTGGAACGCAGGTTGAGCCAGACGCCTCGAGATCACGCTTCAGCCCAGCGCGGCCCTCGCGCCCACTCCCAAGCCTTTACTGCGCCGAGATACGGCGAGGAGGGGTGTGTGTACCTCAGAATGTGCTGATGCCTGTCCCTCAAATCGGCCTGCTCGAGGCTTTCGCAATAGGAATCCCGGTGGGTATCGCCGGTTTCGCGGTCCAGGAGGCGATCATCCGGCGCCGCCTTGCCCGCTCACCGGGCGAGCGCCCGCAGCCAAGAAAGACCGATTTTGGGCCCCGGGAAGAGGCACAGAAAGACCCTGGAGACGGATCCCAGGGCGCTGTAGATGTCACATCGCCGCCACCTGTGCCACTAACAAAGCCGTCAAGAACACGGCCGAAACGGGCGGGCGCAACCCCCGCTCAGGTGGCAGTTGCCATCTCACCGGCAAAGGCGCTCGCCAGCGCGTCTAAGGAGGCAGCGACCGGTGTCCCGGCAAAGGCCGTCGCGATCGCTCCTAAGAAGGCAGCCGTGATCAAACCGGCGGCCCCATCCAAGCCTGCGGCGACGCCGGAGCCCGCAGCTAAGCCGAAGCCCGCAGCGGCTCCCAAAGCCGCCGCCGCACCCAGGCCGGCCA